>Ga0181532_10000037_pt1 | contig 131212 bp, 113 predicted proteins | sample PEATcosm2014_Bin_33_FD_119768 | JGI IMG/M metagenome (GOLD analysis project Ga0181532, IMG submission 119768) | Peatland microbial communities from MTU Mesocosm Facility, Houghton, MI, USA - PEATcosm2014_Bin11_30_metaG | ecosystem: Environmental > Terrestrial > Soil > Wetlands > Peat | place...
CTCCCCGCAGTCGCCTAAGCAGCCGACCACCAACAAAATAAAAACCCCGGCGCCCAGTCACACCAGGCGAATATCATCTCTACGGAAGAGACTTTTTCAACACCCACAGGCAATAGCGCAAGTAACTCAGAAACGCGAGTCGTCCGGTCGTTTCCCTTATCGCCGTCCGACAAACGCCTCCAGCTTCTCGATCTCGTGACTCGCCATGTCCAGATACTTCCTTGCCCGGTCCGTATCCGCGCTCTGCAGCGCGTCCTTGGCTTTGCTCATGTCCGTGCGCATATTGGCCCGCGCCGACACCATGTCGCCGCGTAAGCCATAGCCACTTTGATGCTGCTGTTGCTCCAGCGCCCCCAGACTGCTTTCGACCGCGGCGGCGCGGCTGTCGAGATGATCCATCTCGTTTTCCATGTCATCCAGAAGCTTCTTCTGCGCGGCAATCTCTTCCGGCGAAGGCCCTGGCGGAGGAGGGGGCGCCATGTTCGCCTGCTGAGTTCCCTGCTGGCCGTGTCTACCAGGCGCCGGCGGAGGAGCCGGAGTTGGCGCAGCCGCAGGAGCTGGCGCGGGCTGAGCTTCCGGTGTCGCCGGAGTTGTGGACGCGGGCGCTGGCGTCACCGGCGTTGCTGCCGGAGCGGTCGCAGCACTACCAGCGCTTGGCACGGCTGCGGACTCCATCGCAGGAGCCTGCTTGTGCGAACGATAAACTTCCGTCCCTCCAAACAGTGCGACCAGAATCACGATGGCTGCAACCACGATCCAACCGATGTGACGTCCACCACTTTTCGTCGGGCGCGGTTCCAGCACAGCGCATGCCTGCTGCTCCTGCGCTGGAAAAGTAGAAGGAGCCGGTGCTGCAGGCGGCGGAGTTACCGGCATCGGCTGGGGCGTCGGTTGCGGCGCCGGAGTTACTACTGCCTGAGGCGCTGCGACGACTGCTGCCGCGGCTGCTGTAGCACCGCCAACCTGCGACAACGCGTTTCGCATGGCGTCCGCAGTCTGAAAACGATGTCCCGGATCCTTTGCTACCGCCATCATGATGATGTCGCTGAGTGCCTTCGGCAGCGTGGGCACAACCTCAATCGGAGGCCTTGGGATCTCCTTGACGTGCGCCTCCATCACCGAATAGCTGCTAGTCGCGCTGAACATATGATGGCCGGTCACCATCTCGTAAAGCGATACGCCGACCGAATACAGATCCGAGCGCGCATCCGTCGGCTCTGACTTCACTTGCTCCGGAGACATGTAATCCAGCGACCCCAGCGTCGTGCCGGTGACCGTCATTCCCAAATCCTGGGTCGAGCGCGCGATGCCGAAATCCATCAGCTTCACCACGCCCTTCGGCGTCAGCATCATGTTGGACGGCTTGATGTCGCGATGAATCACTCCCTTGCCGTGCGCGTAGCTGAGCGCAGTCAGCACCTGCGCGATGTAGTTCAACGCATCCGGCGCCGAAAACGGACCAGCCTGCAGGCGCTCCGCCAAGGTGTCGCCCTCGACGTACTCCATGATCATCACCAACTGATTCTCAGCGGTGAAGGCAGTCCTGAGCTGCGCGATGTTGGGATGGTCCAGGCTGGCCAGCACCTTGATCTCGCGCATAAAACGATTGGCCAGATCACCCTGCTGCGCCAGATCAGGCAGCAGCACCTTCATAGCCTCGATGCGGTCGGAGATCAGGTTGCGGACCAGGTAAACCTGGCCCATGCCTCCGTGACCTAATTCGCGAACAATCTCGTAGTCGCCAATCTGCTGGTGTGGTTCTGGCATAGCTCTGCCTCCCATGCCCTGAATGCGGCGCAATTATGCGCTCCTCAAACTTGGCGGGTCAAGGAGAAGGTGGTGATTCGCACCGCACCTGAAGCCTTAGTCCGTTGCAGACGGGATTCTCGGCCCAGATGCGTGTCCCAACGCGAGTGTGGGGTTGTGGTTCTTAATCCGAAACGGGCACGTCGCGGAAGGTGTATTCCGAGCCGCGAGGAGTGGCGGCATCCAGATATAACGTCAACGTGCGGGCATCCTTGTCGGTATCGGGAACCTTCACGCTGTACTTCACCTTTGACTGCGCCGGCACGGTGAAGTCGTGAACATCCGAAAAAGCGGCCTGGCCTTTGCTGCTCAAATCGAAGCTGTTTCCCTTGCCGTCGATCACATTGACACGGAAGAGCGATATCTTCGAATCCTGATTGCGCTGATTCGAGATGTAGCCCCAGCATTCGATTCCACTGGGATTGGCGCGCTCGCAATTTTCCATGCTGAGCAGAATATTGTCCTGCGCGCCTTCCGCCGGCTGGATGTGCAGCAACGGCTTCTGTCCACTCGCTCCCTGGGCATCGGGAGTTGCAGGTGCCGCGTTGGTAACCGAGGTCGCAGCTTTGGCGCTGTTCGATCCGCGAAAGTGCATCCACAGGAACACACCGCAGACCACCACCAGAGCCGCCACGGCGAGCCAGGTGACCACAGGCCCTCTCCGCGAACCAACTTCGTCAAACGTAGCAAAGGATGCGGGAGCCGAGGATGGCAACCCATCCGCCGGCGAGGACTCTGTTGGCGGAACTGCCGCCGCTTCGGCCGATTGCCCGACCGGTGTAGGCGAGCTGGCCTTCGCCTCGACCACATTCATGGTGCGATCTGCACCCGAAGCTTTCGTGAGCACCGGCGGTGGGACCTTATAACGATCGGGCAAGCTGGCGATCTCTGGCGTCTCGGGTGCGGACTCCGGAAGATCTTGCAGAGCTGTACTATCGAAGGGACAGACTTTGTAACGATTCGGATAGGTTCTGCCGCACTCCTCGCAATATTTCAGCGGAGGCGGCGCAGACACCGAGGCTGATGCAGGCTCCTTGCTCGCAGCAACGGCCGGCAGCTGCTCGGGCATCTTTGCTTCTGAAGGTGGCGCAGTCTGCGTCGCGGATTCCGTTTCGCTCTCCGGAGGGTCATAGCAAAGTGAAAGCGCCTCGCTGAAATCCCCAGTGTGAACAGCTTTATCGAAGTGAGCCTTCACCTCCTGAGGCAGTCGATCCGCTTTGACGCGAGAAGGAGCGACTGGCTTTGCGACGGGAGCCTCTGGCGCATCGGCTGGGAGAGTCGCTGGCGCTTCGGTTGTCGGAGCCGCAGTCGATTCCGCTTTGGGAGTCGCTACTGATTCAGCCTTTGGAGCCGCTACTGCAACTGCAGGCAGAGTTACTGCCGCACGCTGTCCAGGTACCCAGAAGCTCTCCTCGATGCTCGCGGCGAGTTCGTCCAGCGCAGAGTAATTCTCGCGCAACTCGGCCAGCGCCGCTGCGTCCTTCTCTTCTTCCAGATTGCAGACCCAATGTACCCATTGGCTGGCTTCCGGCCCTGGAAGCTCCTTGTCCTGCTCCTTCCGCGCAGCCAGGTCGCGCAACTGCGCCACAGCTCTTACCCGCACCGCGTTGAGAGTCTCGGCGCGAGCGCTGACGCGATGTTTGATCGTGCCCGCTTCCAGTTCACTCGCCAACTCCAGCAACTTGGTGCGGCGTTGCTCAATACGCTTCTCGTCGGCGGCAATCTCCAAGGCGAGAATCAGGTGCTCCAGCGCTTCGCGATCACTCCATTTAGCGTCGGCGTCTTCCGCGCGGATAAGACTGCGCAATGCAGATGCGTGCTGACACGCCTCGGCTACGCTCTGCTTCAGCTGATCTTCGTTGTCGTACAATCCTGAGCGCAACCGATCGACCTGCGCCTGCATGGTCCGGAGACAACCGTCGAGTTTGTTCAGCTCAGAAAAAAACGGGGAAGACATGGATCGACTCGTGACTGGCCGGGCAATTAACGAGATTCTAGCAAAACATCACCTTCAGCCGACAAAAAATAGCCTTTAGGTGCGCGCATGCTAGCGGCACATCTCCAACGGCATAGCCTAACGCTCCGAGCAGTTTAGCTTGCCGTGCTGCACAAGAAAATGGGCAATGTGTGCCAATCGCTCCGGCACTAGCCGGTTAGTGCTACTTCTGCGATTGGTGGAAGGTCAGGTTCTCTGCAAATGCACCCGAACCTATTTAAAACCGCTTTGGATTGGCTATCTACATGTAAATATTCAGTGAAAGTGGGCGTAACGGTGGCGCGCTCACCTTACTGGATGTTCAATTCATCGCGTCCGCATTACAATGTACGTCTGTCTCTGTGCCCAAACACCCTATGAACACCTCGGTGAAACCTGCGCCAGCCAAGAACAGACGTGTCTCTACAAAGGCAGTCTCAGCTTCCGAATCCCGAAATAATAACGGCTTTCACGCCATTCGCTCGCTTGAGGATCCCGCGCTCTACATCAATCGCGAGCTGAGCCTGATCGACTTTCAGCGGCGCGTCCTCGAGGAAGCGCAGGACAGCCGCAATCCGGTGCTGGAGCGGTTGATGTTCCTGTCCTTCGTCGGCTCCAATATCGACGAATTCTTCATGGTGCGGGTCGCTGGCCTGAAGCAGCAGATCGAGAAGGGCGTGCTCGAAACTGGTCCCGACGGCATGACGCCCGCCGAACAGCTGCGTGCCATTCGGGCATCGGTCATTCGCCTCTTTCGCAGCGCTCACGAAAGCTGGACCAAGGAGCTGTTACCCGCTCTGGACGCCGCCGGAGTCCATATTCTCAACTATGCGGATCTCACCGAAGAGCAGCGCGCGACCGCCAATTCCTATTTTCAGCAGACGGTTTTTCCAACGCTGACGCCGCTGGCATTCGATCCCGGGCGCCCCTTCCCTCACATCTCGAACCTCAGCCTGAACCTTGCGGTCATGTTGCGTGGCGGCGAAGGCGAAGAGCACTTTGCCCGCGTCAAGATTCCTGACACGCTGCCGCAACTGGTTCCGGTAAGCGGCGCTGCCAAGCCGAAGAGCCGCACCAAAACCGTAGTCAAGGAGCTGTCGTTCGTCTGGCTGGAGCAACTGATCACGGCCAATCTCGGCGATCTCTTTCCGGGCATGACGATCGAGGAGGCCCATCCCTTCCACGTCACCCGCGACGCCGACTACGAGATCCAGGATCTGGAAGCCGGCGACCTGCTGGAATCGGTGGAAGAGGGCGTGTGGCAGCGGCGTTTCGCCGATGTGGTGCGGGTTGAGGTCGACGAGGCAATGCCGGCTCCGGTGCTCGAAATCCTGAGCAAGAACCTCGAACTGGAACGCGAAGACATCTATAAAACCAGCGGCGGGCCGTTGTCCCTGGTTCGCGTACGTGCCTTGACCAAGATCGACCGGCCCGACCTGAAATTTCCAACCTTCGTGCCGGCAATGCCGGTTGCGCTGGTGAAAGACGCGGAGGATGAGGACATCTTTGCCACGATTCGGCGTGGCGACATCCTCCTGCAACATCCCTTTGATTCCTTCCAGCCCATCGTCGGACTTTTGCAGCAGGCGGCGCGCGATCCGAATGTGTTGGCCATCAAGATCACGCTCTATCGCGTGGGACGCAATGCTCCCGTCGTCGATGCTCTGCTCGAGGCAGTCGAAAACGGTAAGCAGGTTGCCGTGCTGTTGGAATTGAAAGCTCGCTTCGATGAGGAGAGCAACATCGGCTGGGCGCGTAAGCTGGAAGAATACGGCGTACACGTCGTCTATGGCCTGATAGGACTGAAGGTGCATTCCAAGGCGCTGCTGATTGTCCGCAAGGAAGGCGACATGATTCGCCGCTACGCCCACCTTTCCACCGGCAACTACAACAGCGTGACGGCGCAGCTTTACACCGATATCGGCATGCTGACCTGCGATCCCCAGGTCGGCGCCGATTGCACCGATCTTTTCAACTTCCTGACGGGATATTCGGCGAAAAAATCCTACCGCAAGCTGCTGGTCGCCCCGGTTACCTTACGCAGCGGCATCGAGCATTTGATCGAGCGCGAAATCGAGCACCAGAAGAAAAACGGGGACGGGGGGCTGATCTTCAAGATGAATGCGCTGGTTGACAAGAAGATGATCCGACTGCTCTATCAAGCGTCGCAGGCAGGAGTAAAAGTTCAGCTGCTGGTGCGCGGCATCTGCTGTCTGATTCCGGGCATACCCGGCATCAGCGAAAATATTACCGTCACCAGCATCGTTGGCCGCTTCCTGGAACACAGCCGCATCTTCTACTTCAAGAACGGCGGCGATGAAGAAGTCTACCTTGGCAGTGCGGATCTGATGCCGCGCAATCTGAATCACCGCGTTGAGGTCGACTTCCCGGTACAGGACAAGAACCTGATCCGCGTTGTCCGGGATGAAATTCTGGCGACTTACCTGAAGGATCTGGCCAAAGCCCGGCACATGACCTCTGAGGGGAAATACGTTCGCGATCCGAACTACGACAAGAAAGATGCTTTCAACAGCCAGGAGGCATTTCTGGCGCGCGCCGCGAAACGGCAGGCTGTCGCGGCTTTGCCACGGCGAAGCTCTTGAAGTCCAGCGCACGGAGCGCTGCGGCGACGGCCCCATCATCAAGACGGTCTCGCACAATAACGGAAGAAACACTCGCCGATGCCAAGCTTGACGCTCTCGGCAACCTTAACATTCCCATTCTCTTCCTAGCCCGATACGCGCAGAACGCGAGTTAACATAGAAGGAATCGGGTTTAAGAGGAACATCGCCGCTTCCGGCTGGGAACTCATGTCACTTCGGCCATCGTTCAGTGTCGCCAAACGAGCTTTCCGGCGACTGCAAACGCCGGAAAGCTGCCGGCGAGGATGTAACTGGTTCCTCATTGTGCTCGTCATGCTGGGTCTCGCCTGTCTCGCCGCAGCTCAGTCACCTTCCACCTCCACGTCGAGCAATGAAACCTACACGATCACCGGTACCGTCGTGAACTCGGTTACGGGTGAGCCGATCCCGCGCGCTCTGGTTCGCACCAATGGCATGGTGCAGCGCACTGCCTTCACCGACAGCGAAGGCCACTTCCAGATTGACGGTTTGCCGCCCATGAAAGCCAATGTGGCAGCGCAAAAACCCGGCTACAGCCTGCCCAACGATGACTTCCGTTCATGGTTTCAAGTGGGCGCCAACACACCTGCGCTCGTGGTGACGCTCACGCCTCAAAGTGCCATCTACGGCCGAGTCACCGATCTCACCGGACAGCCGATCGAGCACATGCCACTTCACCTCACTGCGAGAAGCCTGCGTGAGGGACGCAAAATGTGGGAACAGCGGGCTATGACTGAGAGTGACGAGGATGGGCATTTTCGTTTTCCGAACCTTACCTCGGGAACATACTACGTCGCTGCTGGACCGCTCGACTCCGAACCCCATATCCTCGCCGCCGGCGAGAAAGCGAAGAACGGCTTTCCGCACGTCTATTACCCCGGCGTTACCGACCTCACGTCGGCCCAGCCTATCCAGCTGACTGCCGGTCAACAGATGGAAGCTGACTTCTCGCTCAGCACGGTGCCCATTTATGAGATCGCCGGCACCATCACCGGACGTCAGCCGGATCAGGGCGTCGGCTTTCAGCTGCTGACGTTGTCGGGCGACGACATCTCGCTAGCCAGCAACTTCAACATGGAGACAGGTGCATTCAAGCTGGACGATGTTCCAGCCGGGTCCTACATTGTCAGAGGTATTTCGCAAGCCGGTATGCTGCCCGTGCGCGCCGAAGCGCGCGTGAATGTCGCGACCAATATCGAAGACCTGCGGCTTACTCTCGCGCCAACAGTCACCATTCCGATCGTTGTTCGCATGGAATCGCGAGCCTCTTCTGGCGGTTCAACTAATTCGCCCTGGAGCCCGGATCGCCCTCCGCTCTCTGTGCGCCTGGTACCGGCCGATCCCAACACCGCCGAACAGTTCTCCGCCTTCGAGCAACGCAGTGGACATCCCACGCTGGTCCTGCAGAATGTCGATCCCGGCACGTACACCGCTGTGTTGATGCCGCAGCCACCGTGGTATGTGCAGTCAGCCACCTACGCGCAGAGCAACGTGCTGTACGACGATATGCTGGTTGCAAGCGGCCAGGGTTATCCGATGGAAATTACGCTGCGCGACGACAGCGCCAGCCTGACCGCAACTGTGAAGTCCTCCGACGGATCACCCGTAACTGCGACGGTGGTTGTCGTCCCACAGCCTGCAGGAAAAGTGACGCCACGCGTGGTGCGAGGCGGAGGTAATGAGTACAGCACGTACGGACTGGCGCCCGGCGACTATCTGGTGTTTGCCTTTGATCGCATTGATGATCTTGAATATGCCAACCCTGACGCATTCGCGCCCTATGCATCCCAGGCTGCGCACGTGACCTTGACGCCGAATCAGAAGGCGCAGGTATCGCTGGATTTGATTTCGGTTGGAAAGGGAGACTGATCTCGCGGTGCTGACTCGAATCGCATTCACGCTGTCGTTGGTTGCGAGCCTCTCGGCACAGCAGGCCGCGCCACGGTCGCCGGCGTCCGCAACGACGCAGCAGGCGTCAACTGCCTCGGCACCAGCCCAGCACGGCTTTCGCATCGCCGGAACGGTGGTGAATTCCCTCACCGGACAAGCTATACCCGCAGCGTCTGTTGCCATCGCGCCCACCAGCGAAGGAACCGATCGCGACATATCGAAGTCCGTCACCACTGGAGCTGATGGAAGGTTTTCATTCACCGGGCTGAGCCAGGGCAAATACTCTCTGATGGCAGCCGCGCGCGGCTTCACGCTGCAATACTTCGAGCATCACGATCCTTTCGCCACCGCCATCGCCGTCGGCCCAGACCTGAATACCGATCAACTCGTCTTCCGCCTGCAACCCGATGCCTCCATCGAAGGCCTGGTCACCGATGAAAACAACGATCCTGTCCAGAACGCTTTGGTTCGACTTTTCCAGACGACGACTGAGGAGGGCCAGCAGAAGACGGTTCCTATAACCCAGGCGCAGACGGACGATCAGGGAGAGTACCGCATCGGACATTTGGCTCCCGGAACTTACTATTTGGCGGTTTCGGCGCGGCCGTGGTACGCGCAGAATAGACACGCACCAAGATCGTCGGAAAACTACAAACAGTACTATCAGGACTACTATTCGAGCTCACAGAGCGCGCAGCAGGAAGACGCCGCGCTCGACGTCACTTATCCCCTGACGTTTTACGGAGGGTCATTCGACTCCGCCAGCGCGACTCCGCTGACGTTGACTGCCGGCGAGAAGACGACCGCCGACATCGCCCTGCATGCGGTTCCGTCGCTGCACTTGCGCATTCACACCGGATCGAATGAGTCTTCGGTTCTGGGCAAGATGGTCTTCCCACGCATCTCGCAGCGCATCTTTCAGGGCTATCTGGATTCCGTCTTCAATGCGCCGGATTCGTGGGTAGCGCCTGGAGTCATCGAGATCTCGGGCTTGGCACCCGGACATTACGTCGTCGAGATGCCGCCCTCGACCGGACTGAATGACAAGGTTGGCGGGCGAGCCTGGTATCGCGAAATCGATTTGTCCGGCGATGCCGACATCACCGCCTCCGAAGGACCCGGCTTCGCAACCGTCAGCGGCAGCATTCTCTTCACAGATGGTCGCGTGCCGATTCATGCCTCGATCCGGCTCTCCAATCCCGACACCGGCGAGACCTTCCGCAGCGACATTAATGAGCGTGGGCAATTCGATCTCAATGCCGACGATGTGCGCCAGGGTCGTTACGTGCTGGCGCTGGAAGGCGCAAACGGAATCTTTCTACAGCGGCTGTCGGCGACAGGAGCCAAAGTCGCGGGCCGCACGATTGACATCACGGGCGCCGGCAATATCCGCATCAGCGGCATCGCTTCGCGTGGAGCCGCTCTGGTACAGGGCACGGCCCTGCGCAATGATCAGCCATACGCAGGGGCGATGATCGTCCTCGTCCCGCAGGATCCGGCGAACAATGCGCCGCTGTTTCGCCGCGATCAGAGCGACAGCGACGGCACTTTCACTTTACCGAACGTCGTGCCCGGCCAATACACAGTGATTGCAATTGCCAACGGTTGGGATCTGGAGTGGGCGAATCCTGCGGTGTTGCAGCCGTACCTGAAGCAAGGTGAGAGAGTAGAGGTGCCGATCAACGGCAAGCCGCAGGTCAAGGTTCAGGTGCAGTAGGCGGACGGGTGGAGCACGCCTTCAGGCGTGCATAGAGGGTCGAAAAATATAGCTCGGCGCTTCAGCGTCTGAGGTAAGGCTACCTCAGTGGCTAAAGCCAATTTCCAAGCCTCGCATGCACCGCTAAAGCGGTGCTCCACCCGGCCTTTTATGCCGTTACTGCCTGCTTTGCCTGCGACCCGACGAAGCGAATTGCCTTCGCCAGCAGAATCGTTTCGATGCCGCGCAGCGCGTCCAGCACCTTATCGGTGATTTCGCCATCGACATGCACTACGGCCACGGCCTTCGACTCGGGCCCGCGACCGAGTGAGAAGTTGGCGATGTTTACGTTGTGCTGCCCGAGCACGGTACCGACGCGTCCCACCACTCCAGGCACGTCGATATTGCGCAGGTAGACCACGTTGCCTTCGAGCGGCGCTTCCACGTGAATGCCGTCGATTTCCAGCAGGCGCGGCTGACCATCAGGCTGAACGCAACCGGCAACGGTGTTCTCCTGTGGCCCGCTCTTGAAGGTCATCCGGAGCACGTTCGCGGCAGTTCCGCCGGCATCGCGAGCCTGCTTGCGCTCGGTCAGCCGGATGCCACGCTCCTCGGCAATCGAGGCAGCGTTCACCAGGTTCGCGCGCTCGTGCGCATGGGCGATCTGGTTGAGCGCGCCTGCCACGGCAGCGTTGCGAATGAGCGCGGTCTTCCACTCGGCGATTTCGCCGCTGTAGGTCAGCCCGATCTCTTCCACGCCGCCTTCGCGCGACTGCGCCAGGAAGGCTCCCAGCCGCTCACCGAGCGCGATGTACGGCAGCATCAGCTGGTACTCTTCCTCGCTGATGGAAGGCACGTTGACCGCGTTCTGGATGACGCCCTTGAGCAGATACTCGCGCACCTGCAATGCAATCTGCACGCCCACCGCTTCCTGCGCCTCGTGGGTCGAGCCCGCGATGTGCGGCGTCAGGATGACGTTCGGCAGTGTCGCCAGCGGCGAGTCCTTCACCGGCTCGTGGCTGTAGACATCCAGCGCAGCACCGCCCAGCTGTCCCGATTGCAGCCCCTCGATCAGCGCCTGCTCATTCAGCAGCTCGCCGCGAGCGCAGTTGACCAGCTTCACGCCCTTCTTCATCTTGCCGATCGAGTCGGTGTTGATCATGCCGTGCGTCTGCGGCGTGAGCCCGACGTGCAGCGTGATGTAGTCAGATTGCGCGTACAGCTCATCCAGCGGCACCATGCCGACATTCAGCTGCTGCGCGAAGCTGGGCGCAACATAAGGATCGTGCGCGACCACCTTCATCCCGAACGACAGCGCGCGGCGCGAAACTTCCACGCCCACGCGACCGAGTCCAACGATGCCCAGCGTTTTGCCACGGAGCTCGGTGCCCTGCAGTGTCTTTTTCTCCCATTTGCCCGCGGCCATGCCCGCATGCGCGCGTGGAATGGAGCGGGCCATCGACAGCATGAGAGCGAAGGTGTGCTCGGCAACAGCAACCGCATTGCCGCCGGGAGTATTCATGACCACGATGCCGCGCTTGGTGGCAGCATCGAGATCGACGTTGTCGACGCCAACGCCGGCGCGTCCGATCACGCGTAGCTTGGGCGCCTTGTCCATCATGGCCGCGTCGACGAAGGTCGCCGAGCGCACCACAATGGCGTCCGCATCGGGCAGCTCTTTGGCGAGCGTCTCCTTGTCGGGCTGAACCACAATCCAGTCCGCGTGCTCGGCAAAGACCTTCAGCGTGGAAGGTGAAACTTTATCTGCGATGACGATTTTCATACCTTAGCCACCTCGGCGAATTGCCCGGCAAAGACCTCTTGCACGGCGCGCACGCCTGCGCCCAGTTCGAAGTTATGGGATGGAGCAACTTTCACCAGCACATGCTCCAGCGCGCCAATCACGCCGATCGCGTCCAGATAGTCGTAGTAGCCAAGATGCGCGATGCGAAAGAGTTGTCCCTTCATCTCGCCCTGACCGTTGGCAACGACCATGGAGAAGCGCTCGCGAAACTCCTTCACGATTGCGCCGGAGTCGACGCCCTTGGGCGCCAGAATCGCGGTCACAGCCGCAGCCGGGCATTTCGCTGCGAACAACCCCAGTCCCAGCGCCTGCACGCCCGCGCGCACCATCGCTGCGGAAGTTTCGGCGTTGTGGATGAGAGCATCGCGGCCATCAGCAAGATTGCCGTTGCCGCACTTGCGGATGTAATCGAGAGCCGCACTCAGGCCGACGACCAGCGCGACCGCTGGGGTGAATGCCGTTTCGCCCTTGACCTGCGACTTGCGCTCCTTGCGTAGATCGAAGTAAAAGCGCGGCTGCTTCGCAACTTCCATCCGCTGCCAGGCGCGCTCGCTCACGCAGAGATACGCGAGGCCGGGAGGAATCATCACGGCTTTCTGCGAGCCGCCGATGAGAATGTCGATGCCCCAGTTGTCCACTTCGAAATGCGTGGTGCCGAGGCCGGTAATGGCATCGACCACCAGCAGCGTGTCGGTTCCCTTCAGCAGCGCGGCGATCGCCTTAACGTCATGACGCGCGCCGGTGGAGGTTTCCGTCGCCTGCATATAGAGAACGCTGGCGCCGTCGAGCTTGGAGCCAACTTCGCGGAGATCGAAGGTCTCGCCATAGGGAGCGGTGATCAGTTCAACCTGGCAGTGGAAAGCCTTGGCCAGATCGCGCCAGCGTTCGCCAAACTTGCCGGCGGTGAGCACAACCACCTTGTCACCCGGCGAGGTGAGGTTGGAAATCGCGGCTTCCATGGCGCCGCTGCCGGAGGAAGCAAGGATCAAAACATCATTCTTGGTGCCGATGAAGGTCTTGAGATCAGCCACAGTGCGGCTGAAGATCTCACGGAACTCCGCAGTGCGGTGATGCATGTCTGCGGCCGCAATGGCGTTTTGTGCAGCCGGAAGAAGAGGAGTAGGGCCGGGAGTAAATAGACGGGTCTTACGTAGCATAGCGATTCCCCTGCTCATAGATTGCCAGCCAGCTTCGGGGCCCGTTTTCGCGCCGTGTTGCGCAGAATAGGGCGGGAGCAGCCGGACAGATAACTATAGAACTCCGCAGGCGGGTAAGCTACCTCAGCTTGGCGCGTCCTGTGTGGCGTAAGTCACAGGTGAGCGTGACGGGAGCTGACGGCTGAGATCTGACGGCTGACAGCTGCCCGCTATAATTGCCCCATGACCCTGACCCAACGCGTACAGAAAGACATGGTTGCAGCCATGAAGAGCAAGGAAGAGCTGCGCCTTTCGACGCTGCGCATGATGAAGGCCGCGCTGATGAACAAGCGCATCGACAAGCGCGCCGACCTCGACGAAAAAGAGGAGTTGCAGGTCTTCAGCACCATGATCAATCAGCGCAAGGACTCGATTGAGGCGTTCACTAAGGGCGGCCGCCTTGAGTTGGCGAAAAAAGAGGCCGACGAAATCGTGATCATCGAAGGCTACATGCCTAAGGCAATTGGCGAGGAGGAGATTGTTGCCACCGTGCGGGCCGTCGTTGCTGAGATGGGATCTCCCACAATGAAGGACATGGGAACGATAATGAAGAATGTGATGGCGAAGTTCGGCGGCGCACGGGTCGATGGCAAGGTCGTGAGCGAGGCGGTAAAGAAGGAACTATCCACGGACAGCAAATAAGGACGGCGGGCTGCCATTCAGCAATGGAGTGACCATCTTCGATCCTCAACCCACCAACATTGGACTTAACGAAGACCAGTTCGAACTCGCGCGAGATGCTAAGAACCAAGACCTCGGGCATGACGTGAGGATATCTCCGTGTTTCACATAAAGCGCGAAGACTTCAACCATGCAGTCGGCGAGGCTCTGGACTCGTTGCCACCAGAGTTTCGCAGCCGCATCCGCAATGTCGCCGTGCTGGTTGAGGACCTGCCTCCTGCTGAGATACCGTCGCAACCCGGCCAGCCACGTCGCATCCTGCTCGGACTCTTCCATGGCGTGCCGATGACGCAAAAGAGCTTCTTTCAAGGGACGATCGGCAGTCCCGACTATGTCGTTCTCTATCAGAAAAACATTGAGGCTGTGTGCTCGACCGAGGCCGAAGTCCGCGAGCAGATTCGGCGGACTGTCATCCACGAACTGGGGCATTACTTCGGAATGACCGAGGCGCAGCTCAAAGATGTCTAGCTACGAACCGGTGACCGTCATCTCCGGCGAATAATTCGCTGATGGCTTGCCACTAAGGCTGACCGTGGAATTGTTGTAATCTGAAGCCAGCGCCCCGATGTCTTACCAGGACACAGTTGAGCAGCTCTACGCGCTCGGCCACGAGCTGGCGTCGACGCCGGCGCACAAGTTCGATCTGGCCTATGTGCGCGAGATGCTGGAGGCACTGGGCCATCCGGAGCGGCGCTTTGCAAGCGTGCTGATCGCCGGCACAAACGGCAAGGGCTCGACTGCAGCGATACTCGCGTCGATCCTGCGCGTTGCCGGATACAAGACAGGGCTTTACAGCTCGCCGCACCTGATTCGCATCAACGAACGAATTCGCGTGAATGGCGGGATGATCTCGGATGCTGAGTTTGGCGCGATCCACGAACGCGTTGAGCGAGTGGCGCAACAACTTCTGCATTCGGGCAAGCTGCCGTGGCATCCCAGCTTCTTCGAGATGCTGACGGTGATGGCGTTTGAGTATTTCGCCAGCGTCGGCATTGAAATTGCCGTGCTCGAGGTCGGGATGGGCGGCCGTCTGGACGCGACTAACGTCGTCGAGCCTGTGATCTCGGTGATTGCCGACATTTCGCTCGATCATCAGAAGTATCTGGGCGATACGATTGCCGAGATCGCTCGCGAGAAGGCCGGTATCATTCGCAATAAGGGCGTCGTGGTAACGCTGCCGCAGCATCCGCAAGCCAACGATGTCGTTGGGCAGACTATTCTGGATCACGGCGCGCGCGGTGTGAGCGCGGCGAAGTACGTTCCACCGGTGTCGCCGGGAGCTGCGATTTATATGTCCGCCAATCCCGCGCTGGGACGGAATCGATATCCGCTCGCCGTGTTGGACGAAGAGATCGTGGTCGACTCTCCGCTCGTCGGGCGGCATCAGCTACGGAATATCGCGCTGGCGATCGCGACAGCAGAGGAGCTGGCACAATTCGGATTTCCGGTCACTCCCAGGCAGATCGAGCAAGGCATCCGGCAAACGCATTGGCCGGGACGTTTCCAGGTGCTTCCGGCATCAAGCGCAATGGGGCAGCGGGAGATGGTGCTGGACGTGGCACACAATCCTGCAGGGGCGTGGGCATTGCGCTCGGCGCTGTCGGAAAACTTCCCTGACCGCGAGCTGACGATTGTCTTCGCGGCGATGCGCGACAAGGCAATTCAGGAGATCGCGGATATTCTGTTTCCGATTGCCGAACAGGTGGTGCTGACGCAAGTCAACAATCCACGCGGCGCCACGACAGGCGAGCTGATGCAAGCCGCATCGCGAACCGGCGCAGTATTGCATCAGGAATCAAGCGTCCCATCGGCGCTGGCGCGAGCGCGAGAACTGAGCAAGCCGGAGGGGGTCATCGTAGTAACCGGATCGATCTTCCTGGTTGGCGAGGCGATGAGCGCGATCGGAATTGCAGCATAACGAAATCGTTTTCACCACGGAGGCACGGAGGACACGGAGTTGAGTGAGGCTAGTTTTCTTATACTTTCGTTGATGCTGGTAACAAATGGATCGAAAGCCAAGAATTTTTGCCTTTCGCTTTCTCTGTGCTCTCCGTGCCTCTGTGGTGAATAAGCTTTTCGATGAACGTGAATGATCGACAAATCGCGAAGCAGTCGCAGCGCGGTTCACTGCTGACGCGCCTCCGCTCTTATTGCTTCTGCTTGCCCGTGGTGTACTTGTACACCGGCGTTCTGGGGACGGTAGCGCTACTGGTTTCGTTATTCGACGGCAGCGGACGCATGCAACATCGGATCGCACACATCTGGGCAGGCTTAATCCTCAAAACCACCGGCATACGAGTGCACGTCAAAGGGGTGGATCACCTGCATCCACCACAGCCGGCCATTTATGCGGCCAACCACCTGTCGGCGATTGATATTCCCGTGCTCTACTCCAGCCTGCCGGGACAATTCCGCATTATGGCTAAGCGGCAGCTGTTTCGCTACCCGTTTGTGGGTTGGTATTTGAGACGCTCCGGCCAGATCCCGATCGTCTTTGGCAACGCACACGCCTCGCTGCGCAGTTTGAACCGCGCGGGCGACGCCTTGCGCAACGGCATGCCGCTGATGGTCTTTCCCGAAGGCGGCCGTTCGAAGACTGGTGAGCTGCAGGAGTTCATGGCCGGCGCGTTCTATGTTGCGATTCGCGCGCAGGCGCCCGTAGTGCCAATCGCGATCGTGGGCACATACGAACTGCTGCCGATTAACAGCTTTCACATAATTCCGGGGGATGTCGATCTGGTGATCGGCGAGCCCATCCCGACCGCCGGCTTGCGCCTGCGCGATATCGAGAAGCTGGCAGCGCAGACGCGCCAGGTGATCGCAGAGCTGTACGATTCCCACGCCAAGAGCACGTCGCGTGCGCCAGCGAATGAATCCAATGCAGTAGTGAATCGGCAGGAAGAGCTGCGATCGTGAAGGCGGCTTTCAGCTGTCAGCCATCGGCCGTCAGCTAAGGCCCTTAACAGCCTGTGGTGCAGCCTTAGGATCGGCGACTCGCCCACGCGAGCAACACATGGGCAGGTGCGAGTCCCATGTGTGCTGACGGCTGATAGCCGATAGCTGACAGCTAATCGCTAATCGCTAATTGCTGACAATGAAACCTTGCATCGCCATTCCGGTACCGCACTCGACACGGCCGCTCTATACCCGACTGTCCTTGCCGCAATATGAAAACGCGGTGCGCCAGGCAGGCGGCGAGCCGGTAATCATAGACGTTAACGCGACGCCGCCGGAGATCGCGCAGGCTGTGAAGCGCTGCGACGGAGTGCTGCTGCCCGGCAGTCCGGCCGATGTCGATCCGGAAAAGTATGGTGCGCCCCGCCATCCTGACACCGCCCCCGCCGATTCCTTTCGCGACAACACGGATGAGCTGCTTCTGCAGGATGCCTACAACATGCGCAAACCGGTCTTCGGCATCTGCTATGGGCTGCAGTCGCTGAACGTCTGGCGAACCGGCACGCTGGACCAGGCTTTGCCGAAAGGCGTGAATCACCGCGCGGGACGCAGCGTGGCGCAGGCTCATCGCGTGGCGGTCGATCCGGACTCGAAGTTGGCTGGGATCCTGAGTGAAGCCGGCGCGTTGCCATCACCACATCCCATCAACATCGATCGCGGCGGACAAGCCGGTCAGACGACGAGTGAGCTGGTCATCCCAGTGAACTCTAGCCATCGTCAGGCGCCGGACGCGGTGGGTGACGGATTGCGCCTGGCGGCATGGTGTCCGGACGACGGCGTGAAGGAAGCGGTCGAGGGGACCTCGCCCGATCACTTTGTGTTGGGCGTGCAATGGCATCCCGAGCGCACCTGCGACAGCGAGCCGGCTTCGCGCGCCATGTTTCGCGCCTTTGTGAAAGCCGCAGCCAAGTGGCATGAAGAACTCGCACGCAAACAGCAAGACTTCGAATCGGTTCGATAAACAATGTTCACCACGGAGGCACGGAGGACACGGAGTTTCTTGTTTCCAGGCTGAGAGTCCCTCCTGACAGAAGGTTGTCATCACGAGCGAAGCGAGGGATCTGCTTGTTCGTCCGCGCGGGCAGAAGCAGATCCCTCCTCGGCCTGAAAGCTTCGTCGTGATGACAATCTTCCTGTTGGGGCTTCTTCGACTTCTCTGGTGAGGGTCTTCTTCAAGAAACTCCGTGTCCTCCGTGCCTCCGTGGTGAATCAGTCCTTCCCGGCTTGGTGATGCGCACCCTCTTCAATTACTCTGATCTCTTATGCTCGATCTCGCCTTTGTTCGTGATCATCAGGACCTAGTTAAGGAAAAACTCCGTCAGCGTGGGATGAATCCCGAGACCACTCTCGGAGATTTCTATACGATCGACCTCAATCGCCGTTCGGCCATCACCAAAGCTGAAACGCTGAAAGCCCAGCGCAACAAAGCTACCGAAGAAATTGCCCGGCTTAAGAAAGAAAAGCAAGACGCAACTGCGCAGATCAACGAGACGAAAGATCTGCGCGAGAAGATCGCTGAAGCCGAGAAGGTCGCGGAAGAAGCCGATGTGCGGCTGCGCAACATCCTCATCGGCATTCCCAACCTGCCGGACGACAGCGTCCCCATCGGAACCAGCGAGGCCGACAACGTCGAGGTACGGCGCTGGGGAACGCCGCCACAATTTGACTTCACCCCAAAGCCACATTGGGAGCTGGGCGAGGAGTTGGGCATACTCGACCTGGAGCGCGCCGCCAAGCTGACGGGCGCGCGCTTTGCGGTGTATTGGGATCTCGGAGCCAAGCTCGAGCGTGCGCTGATGAACTTTATGCTTGACCTGCACACGGGCCAGCAGGGCTACACAGAAGTTCTGCCGCCGTTCCTGGTCAACGCGGATTCCTTGTACGGCACGGGTAACCTGCCGAAGTTCGAGGCCGATCTCTTCAAGGTGCCGCACGGCGAGAAGAATCTGTACCTGATTCCGACCGCCGAAGTCCCGGTGACGAATCTTTATCGCGACGAGACACTGGACGGTGCACGGCTGCCGATTTCACTGACCGCTTACACGCCGTGCTTTCGCAGCGAAGCCGGCTCGTATGGGAAAGACGTGCGCGGCATCATCCGCCAGCACCAGTTCCAGAAAGTTGAGCTGGTAAAGTTCACCAAGCCGGAGCAGTCGCCAGAGGAGCACGAGAAGCTGACGCATGATGCCGAGGAAGTGCTGCAAAAGCTCGGGCTGCACTATCGCGTTATGGCGCTATCGACGGGCGACATGGGATGGTCGTCGGCCAAAACTTATGACATCGAGGTTTGGCTGCCTGGCCAGCAGCTCTTCCGCGAGATCTCTTCCTGCTCGAACTTCACTGATTATCAGGCGCGGCGGGCGAACATTCGCTATCGTCCCGAGGGCGGCAAGAAGACCGAGTTGGTTCATACGATCAACGGAAGCGGGCTGGCGATTGGGCGAACGTGGGTGGGAATCGTGGAAAACTATCAGCAGGCCGATGGCAGCGTGGCTATTCCGGAAGCGCTGCAGCCGTATATCGGCACCGACCGTATTACGGCGAAAAAGTTCTAAACCCAGTTTCAAGTTTCAGGTTTCGAGTTTCGAGTCCCAGAAACAGCAGTCTGCCACTGCGAACGAACCGCAAGATCCCTCGACTCGCGAGCCGACTCACTTCGCTCGGGATGACAACAACAATAAAGCCCTCACAATGACAACTACAACAAAGCACATCACGCGCCAGCGGCGCTTACACGAGCGCTGATCTCTTCCATCAGCTTCCGCGTAGTTGGAGTGGGAATACCAAACTTCTCGCCGCCGCGAACGATTGGGCCGGCGATCGCGTCCAGCTCGAGCCGGCGGCCAGCCATCAGGTCTTTAGCCATCGAGCTGCGCATCGTACTGGGCAACGGATCCATTGTGCTTTCAATCGCCGCAGCATCGATCTCGGCGCCCCAGGCGTTCGCCACTGCAACCGCCTCTTCGACGGCCGCGTAAAGCTGGTGCTTCCACTGCGGATCGGCGAAGACGCCGCCCTTGTCCATACCCGACGCAGCGGTCACCAAAGCAAACGGCGCCAGGAAGCAGAGCTTGGTCCATAGCAGCGTCTGCTCGTTGGCAATGAAAGCGCAGATGAAGCCAAGCCGCTCCTGCAGGCTGGCGAGGACTTTGCCCAGCAGCGCTTCGCCGCTGGCGGCCACATGCAGGCGAACGGCGTTTCCCTGCACGAATTCGCCTTCGGCTTTACGATCGGCGCCGACGGCGATGGTCGCCGGGATCACTCGATCATTGCCGAAGCGCGAACGCAGCAAGGCGACATGGTCTGTGCCATTGAGCAATGGCAGAACGGCCCGCGGTGCCGCCACGATCGACTGCAGCGCCGATTCCAGCTGGTAGGTCTTGGTGGCGATCCACAGTACATCGACTGGCGCCGTCAACTTTGCGATGGGATGCGCCGCGGCCGTGACCGTGCGCTCGGGCTGATGCAGCGTCAGGATCTGCGGATACCCCGGCAATTTCTCAGGACGCACGATCAGCGCGACGTCCTCACCGATATAGCCGAGGGCAGTAGCCATCAGTCCACCGATTGCTCCCGAGCCCAGAATTGCGTGCTTCATGCAACCTCCCGATCAACGTTGCGCAGCTGCGTCCACAGGATCACGAATAGCACGAACCAGACCAGATCGACGATCGCCGTCCCCAGATTTTGTGCGGGTGCGCGCCCTTGCGCGTACAGCGTGAAGATGGCGATCGGGTAGAGCAGCTTCTCCAGAAACAGCGCGGGCATCAGCGGCAAGTAGCGCAGCGGATCGCGCGCGATGATGAGAAACGCGACTTGCCAGGCCAGAGCTACGCCGACGAATCCGTAGTAGAAGCCAGGATGGGTGATGGCCGGCGGCTGCATGCGATCAATGAGGCCTTCCATGAAGTACAGCGGGACGATCTCGATGAGACCGAGGATGCCCGCGATCAGAAAGATCCAACGCGCGGCGCGAACGGCTCCTTGTTTACTCATCGCGGTGCACCGTCTCCATAGAAAATGCCGGCAGGCACACGGCGATGTACTCTGCACCATCGGCTTGCGGGGTTGAATACTGAATCCATTCGCCGGCGTGCGCGACTACAGCTTGTCCGGCGTGAACGTCGAGTTCACCGGCGTTGGATTTTACGTGCAGGAGACCGCGTAACACGACTGTGAACTCGTCGAACTCGGGCGTCTGGCCGGGCTCGATCCATCCCTGCGGACTGCGCATGTGCGCAACGCTGACGGCGGCATGCTCCGAGTTCACGCGACCGATGTATTCGTCGATGAGCTTGGGCTTGTTGCCCGCGGCAGTGATGCGAGTGGGTTGGGTGATGAGAGTTGGCGGCATGTTTCCTTAGAGTCGGTTTCCTAAATTCGGTTTCAAGTTTCCGGTTTCGAGTTTCAAGTGGACGGCATGGCGACTCGGGCAAAGACACCGCGATAGATTATTCTGGTCACGTTATGAATGCTCAAACTGCAAGCACTATCGATTCTCAAGCCGCAACAGAGGCAAGGCCCCTTACTGCCGCCGACGCCGAGGAATTTCTGCGTGAGGCAGAAGAACGGCTTCAGGATCTGTCCGTGAAGGCAAGCCGCGCGTCGTGGGTACAAATGACGTACATCACCGACGACACCGAGATCCTTGCGGCTGAGGCCAACGAAGCACTGACCGGCGCCGCCACTGAACTGGCGAAACAGGCCACACAGTATGACATCTGCAACTGCCGGCTGAGCTGGCGCGCAAGATGCTGTTGCTGAAGCTGTCGGCGGCGATACCGGCGCCTGCTCCCAGCGATCCCAAAGAGCTTGCGGAGATGTCGCGGATCGCGACGTCGCTCGAAGCCGATTACGGCAAGGGCAAGTACTGCCCAACCAGCGGCAAACACGCGGGCGAATGTCTCGACATCACGCAGATCGAAAAGATCATGGCCTCGAGCACCGATCCCGATCAGTTGCAAGACGTGTGGGTCGGGTGGCACAGGATCTCTCCGCCGATGCGCGAGCGCTACGTGCGCTGGGTCGAGCTTGGCAACAAAGGCGCGCGGGAGATGGGATTCAGCGATCTGAGCGCAATGTGGCGCGAGGGATATGACATGACGCCGGACGAATTCAGCGCCGAAGTCGAGCGGCTGTGGCAGCAGGTGAAGCCGCTGTATGAGTCGCTGCATGCGTACGTCCGCGGCAAGCTGGTAGAGCGGTATGGGCCGATTGCGGTTGATGCCGGCGGTAAGATTCGCGCCGATCTGCTGGGCAATCCCTGGGCGCAGGAGTGGGGCAATATCTTCTCGCTGGTCGCGCCTGCGCAGCAGAAGCAGCCGTATGACGTCACCGATCTGCTGAAGGCGAAGAATGTTGATGCCATCGGCATGGTGAAGTTCGGCGAGCAATTTTTTACCTCGCTGGGATTCGCTCCGCTGCCCAAGACGTTCTGGGAGCGCTCGCTGTTTGTACGGCCGCGCGACCGCGAAGTGGTTTGCCACGCCAGTGCCTGGGACATCGACAACTTCGAAGACCTGCGGCTGAAGATGTGTATCCAGATCGACGGCGAGGATTTCGTAACCGTCCATCACGAACTGGGGCACACCATGTACCAGCGTGCCTATCAGCATCTGCCGTATCTGTTCAAGAACGGCGCCAACGACGGGTTCCACGAGGCGATTGGCAACGCCTTCGCGCTGTCGATTACGCCGGAGTATCTCCAACAGGTGGGACTGCTCGAAGCGGTTCCGCAGACGGACGACACCGGTTATCTGCTGCGCATGGCGATGGACAAGATCGCGTTTCTGCCGTTTGGGCTACTAATCGATCAGTGGCGATGGAAGGTCTTCAACGGCGAGATCGAGCCGGCTGATTACAACAAGTCGTGGTGGGAGATGCGTGAGAAATATCAGGGCGTGTTTGCGCCGGTGGAGCGCAGTGAAGCCGACTTCGATCCGGGCGCGAAGTATCATGTGCCGTCGAATGTGCCTTACACGCGGTATTTCCTGGCGCGGGTTCTGCAGTTCCAGTTCTATCGCGCGATGGCGCGCGAGGCTGGATGCACCGGGCCGCTGCATCGGTCGTCGTTCTACGATAACAAGGCTGCGGGAGCAAAACTGAACGCCATGCTGGAGATGGGACAGAGCAAGCCTTGGCCGGATGCGCTGTACGTTTTGACCGGCGAGCGTCAGATGGATGCCGGCGCGATGATGGAGTACTTCGCTCCGCTGAAGCAGTGGCTGGATGAGAAGAATCAGGGAAAGCGCGTGGGGTGGGAAAGCAATTAGCAATTAGCAATTAGCGATTAGCGACTAGCTTCGAGCCGCGAGTTTGGCGACTACCTCGAACGGCGTTTCGGCGGGCCATCGGTGCTGCGGGCCCCACGCGCGCGCGCCAGCTTCCCATAGATGGCACGGACCATCGCTTCCGAGCCGATTTGGCGTCTCGGTTTGATTACGGAGGGGTACACGTCCGAGCCTCCGCCGATCGTTGAAATTAGACCCTGTGCTCATGGCGCACAAGCTGCTCCATTGAGCCTTGGCCTGCCGATTTCTCCCATCCGCTCATCTTTCGAACAAAATCCGGCCAAATTGCACCGATATAACGTGGCTCGAAGCTCGCGGGCTCGCGGGCTCGCGGCTCTTAGCTTCTTCAGCTCTGCCCCGAGATCTTCAGCCTCAAGTCTTCGGGAATGCGGTCGCGGATTTCTTCCGGCAGCTTTTCCAGACCGATCCTGGCGCCGGTCATCGCGGCATCCTTCACCACCAGCGGCGCAGGCGTAACCAGCGCCACGATCAGCCACAACAGCATCGACAGCAGAAATCCGCCGAGGGCGCCGATCTCAAGCCAGAAGGCGTGGCTGGGATGGAAGTGTCGGATCACTCCGTAGGCCAGAAGGAAGACGACCATCGAGGCCGAGGCCAGGGCCATCAGCCCGATATCGATGCCGCGATGCAAGCGCTGGCGCGAGCGGCAGAAGGCACACTCAGCCAGATGGGCTTCGTAGTCGCCGCGCATTTCAGGGGCTATACCAGAGATGTCGTAGCGCCACCCGGCCAGGATCTTGCCAACGACAGGGTCAGTGCATTTTGCCATCGATGAAGGTTAACGCCGCCGAGCGCGCTGGGAGGTGCACTGCAAGGCGCTTACTACAGTCGAACTGCCGCCAGCGGTTCATGCTGGGCAGCCAGCAGCAAGCGATTGTGCAACAGGTCACGCTGTGCGCCCAAGGCACGTTCCGCCGTCATGCGCGCAATTTCGGGGTGATTATTCTGCTCCGAAAGATGCGCCAGTATGAGGAACTCAGCTCCTCCATCATAGTCGGTCGTCAGGAAATTCGCGAGGGCATCATTGGACAAGTGGCCCGTGGTGCTCATGACGCGCTGTTTCACGCTCCAGGGATATGGACCACCGCGCAGCATTTCCAGGTCGTGATTCGACTCGATCATGAGCACGTGGCAGCCGCGCAGATGATCGCGGACGCTGGCCGGCATGTAACCGAGGTCGGTACAAATCCCGATCTTGATGCCATCGCTGCGGAAGGTGAAGCCGACGGGATCGATCGCATCGTGGGGGATGGTGAACGGCGTGATGGTGATGTCGCCGATCTGGAAGGCGCTGCCGGAGCGAAACGTCTCGCGCCGATCAAGGTTTACACGGTGGCCGTTGGCGTCGCGCGCGCAACGCTGATACTCCTGATAAGTCGCGCCGGAGATGTAAACCGGGATCTTGAGTTTGCGCGCCAGCACGCGCAATCCGCCGATGTGATCAGCGTGCTCGTGAGTAATGAGGACGGCATCGATGCCGCATGCATCGTGACTGCTGAGCAGCAGTCGCCGCAAGATCTCGCGGCAACACAGGCCGGCATCGACCAGCAAGCGGGTACCGGAGGTGGAGACAAGTGTGCAATTCCCTCTGCTTCCGCTTGCCAGGACCGTTACCGACACAGCCATAAGAGCGAGCATAAATGGAAAGCGGAAATGGGCGGTAGTGCCTAGCCGGTTAACCGCTGTGGAAGGTTGCGCTGGAGCAAGCAGGAATGGGAGATGGTCTGGTTCGGGATGAGTTTTGCACAAGAAATGTAACAGTTTCACACAAAATGCACAGGATCGTAATTTTTCCGCTTGTGTGTTTTCAGACTTTCAGGCATTCTTTCACGAATCGAGGCACAAGCTAAATAAGCGTGCCGCTTCCAGGTTGAGACGACCAAAGGCGATGAGAGGCGATCCGGGCCCGGCGCGGTAGTCCATCAGGCGCTGTGATAGCGGTTGGCGGACTGCACAAGCGAGCACCGTACCCGGTCCTTTTTCCGAGTGTAACCTTGGTTGCGCTGGGAATTGCCACGTGCTGGCCGACTCAACCAATAAGGCAGTTTGGGCCCTGGCGTGGCTTTGTACGGACTACACTCGGGCCTCACAGGCTGCGAGCGCGTTCCTCCGAGTCCGTATCCCAAAAGCAGCGCGACTGCGCAACGCGCCGGTGTTCATCGCCATTGCTCTGGGCTGAGCGACGGAAGCGATACGAACGTCACAAGGACGTTACAGCTTGGCCTCAAGCGCGGCGCGAGGTGGCTGGCCTCGCGCCGCATCGTTTTGGTGGAGCAGTTGTCGGTTGTTAGTTGTCAGTTGTCAGTTAAGACGCTCGTCGCGTTACCCACGATCACAATCGTCCTGTCTTGCACAGCCATCAGTTTTTTTCCAGTAGAAATTCACCGAATAATTTTTCCCGAACCTGAGTCGGTATTGCCGCTCGGCGCGGTCGCTGTCTAAAGTGGATGAGTCGCAATGGCCACCACCGATTACAGTCTGGAGCGCGGACTACCGGTCAGCATCGAAGCTGAGCGGTCGATCCTGGGCGCGATCCTGCTCGACAACTCGCTCTACGATCAGGCTGCCGAGCACATCGATGCCGACCACTTCTCGCTCGACGCGCATCGCCGCATTTACTCGCGCATGCGCGATCTGCAGGAGACGGGCCGGCCGGTCGACATGATCACGCTGGTCGAGGAACTCGACCGGCGCAAGGAAGTGGAAGCCATCGGCGGCGTCGCCTATCTCTCGTCGCTCATCGACGGCGTTCCCGAGCGGCCCTCGATCGAACATTACGTTCGCATCGTCAAGAACAAAGCGCTGCTGCGCGGCCTGATCAACATCGCGCAGAATGCGATCGCCGAAGCCATCGAGCATACCGACGAAGCCGAGGAGGTCCTGGGACGCGCCGAGCAGGCGATCTTCCAGCTGTCCGAAAACCGCATGGAACAGGGATTCATGGACATCCCTGGCATCATCAAAGGTTCGTTCGGCTCGCTGGAGGAGCTGTATGCGCGCGGCCAGGAGATCACCGGCCTGGCAACGCACTACACGCTGCTGGACAAGCTGACCAGCGGACTGCAGCCGTCGGACCTGGTGATCATCGCGGCGCGGCCATCGATGGGCAAGACCGCGTTTGCAATGAATATTGCAGAGAATGCATCAGTCCTCGACGGCAAGACGGTTGGTGTTTTTTCGCTCGAAATGTCGCGTGAGGCGCTCTTGATGCGCATGCTCGCATCGCACGCGCAAGTAGATTCGAAAAACCTGCGCCAGGGCTTTCTAACCAAGGACGACATGCGCAAGCTGACCGGCGCGATGGAACGGCTGATGAACTCGAAGATCTGGATTGACGATACGCCGGGAATCTCGGTGAGTGAGATGCGCGCCAAGGCTCGGCGGCTGCGGCGGCAGGAGAAGCTCGATCTGGTGATCGTCGATTACCTGCAGCTGATGTCGGCGGTGCCGATCGGCGGCAAGCGCTTTGAGAATCGCACGCAGGAAGTGTCGGCGATCTCGCGTGGCCTGAAGGGCCTGGCGAAGGAGCTGAAAGTACCGGTGATCGCGCTCTCGCAGCTGAGTCGTGCGCCGGAGAGCCGCGGCGGCGATCATCGTCCGCAGCTGGCAGATTTGCGCGAGTCAGGTTCGATCGAGCAGGATGCCGACGTGGTTGCCTTCATCTTTCGGGAAGAGGTGTACAAGAAAGACGATCCTGATCTCGAAGGCATGGCCGAGCTCATCGTCGCCAAACAGCGCAACGGCCCGACCGACACCATCAAGATGGCGTTCGTGAAGCGGTATACAAGGTTCGAGAACCTGGCGGCGGAGAGTGATTATCAATAATCCGGAGAGGATTTCGGATCGGGCAATATTCGGAAGCGCTTGGTACCGGCGATCCGATAAGTCTGAAAGTCTGCGAAATCGACAGTTAAAACAGTGCTTAACGAGTCTCGCTCAGCGAGATGAACGAGGGTTGCGTCAGCAAAATCCATCGGGCGGTCACGATACCGATCCATCAAGTAGGAAATCGTGGGCAGATCTGAATCCGTGATTGTCGCTAACGTGAGAGCGCCAGAGCGGACGAACTTCCAAGCAGCGTCCACTTCTTGCCGTCGGCTCGCGACGAGATGAAACAGTTCCGTCAGTACCGCCTCGGATGTCAATAGGGGCGCACGAATCTGCGAAAACGCCTTCACGCAAGCGCTATACCGGCGATCGTCGCGGTCCAAGAGAGCGAGAATTGCGCCCGTGTCCAACAAAGCGCTAGCGGCCATAGCGCTCTTTCAGCCGCTTTCGGACGGTCTCTCGGACTCTCCCCGAGCGGCGGGGGTCGCCGCCGGCGATCGTCCCGAAACACTTTGCCGCGGCAGCATGTAGTCGCTTCTGCTCGGCTTCATCGCCGTCGCGTCTGCGGCGTCCTTCTTCAATTATGCGAAGTGCGGTACCATCCAGAAATTCAGCCAGAGTGAGTCCGTGTACACGTGCTTCCTCCTCTAGACCCATCTTGATTTCCGGATTCAGTCGCCAGCTGTATACTTCAGTCTTGGCCATGCACTACATTGTAGTGCAATTCCACGGGCAGCCAAGTGGGCGCTCAGACGCTCGCGGCTCGCGCCTGCGGAACGACTGCCGCCGGTCCGATATAGCGCGCGGTGCCGAAGGCCAGGATCAGGTAGCCGACGCCGCACAACAGAAACAGCAGGACGATGCCAAAGGCGGCGCTCTGACCAAATGACTTGGCCATATCCATGGCGATGATCACGGCAATCACGATGTTGACCACCGGGATGAAATACAGCACGAGCCAGCACGCGGGCCTGCCGACAATCTTGAGGATGATGTAGATGTTAAAGATGGGGATGATGATCGCCCATCCTGGCTGACCAGCTTTCTCAAACACCTTCCATCCGGCGGCGACAACCACTACCAAGATCGCCAGCCACACCAGAAGCATGACTCCGCCGAACATCGATCCCAGGACACCGTTTGCGTTGTTCTGTAGCAAGGCCAACCCAACTGCTGACGTCATACGTCCTCCCTACCGCGCTAGGCTTGCAGTTGCGAAATGTTGCCGCCGTTTTCGGCGAAGCAAGGATATACCGATATTCGTGGATTGCAAGCGGGAAAGTGCGCGCCGCACGTGCCGTCGGCTAAGGCCGACTGAGAGAAAAAATTAACGGCTTAAACGCTGGCCTGAAGGCCAGCACTACCCGCTGCCTACCAGGCGAGCAAACAGCTTCTCGTACTTCTCCGCGATGGCTTCCCAACGATAAAGTGCGTCGGCGCGTTGCTTGGCGCGGAGCGCCAGTTGCTCGCGGGCTTGCGCCTCATCGAGTAGCGATTGCAGCTTCGCCGCGAGATCCTGTTCGGACTTCTCGTAGCGAATCGCGGCATCACCCGCGGTCTCGGCGTTCTCGGGCGTGTTGAGATAAAGGACGGGATTGCTCGCCGCCATGGCTTCGATGAGCGCGGGATGGACGCCGCCGACCTCGCAGGCAAAGACGAAAACTCCGGCATGCTTCTGTAGCGCCCAATAGCCGTCGCCGTAGATAGCGCCGGTGAAGCGGACGCGCTCGTCGCCTAGAGCTTTCAGCCGGTCGAGGTAGCTGGGGTCGTACCGGTTGTCGCCGACCATCACCAGCGGCCAGTCGCTGCGCACCTTGCGCCAGCTGCGGAGGACGAGATCGGGATTGTTCTCCGGCTCGAGACGGCTGACGTAGAGGACGTAACGGCCGGAGTCGAGATTGAGGCCGTTGAGACTGTAATCGCCTGCCGGCATCTCGGAGCCGTAGCCGATGACCGCCGACTCACTGCCGTACTTGGCGAGGTAGTAACCGTGAATCGCTTTGGCGTCGGTGACGAGTTGATTGGAGCTGAACGACGACATCCATTCGCAGAAGTGCAGCACCTGCGCGCCCAGGCCGCGCCACTTTTCGCGCTTGCGGTCGAGGCCGTCGACGTTGAGCACGACTGGCTTGCCGAAGAGCCGCGGAATGTAAGCCAGCGCGCTGTTGGCAACGTTGCAGAGCAGAACGATGTCGTTGTCGCCGAAGGCGACGTGCACGGCGGCAAAGAAGGTGCTGACCCAGGTGTCGAGATGTTTCTGATGCAGGCTGGGCACGATGACGCGACGGACGCGGCGGTCGTAGACATCGTCGGGGCTGGTGAAGGCGCGGCGGCAATAGACGGTGACGCGATGGCCGTGATCGGCGAAGCGCGAGCTGATCTGCTCGGCAAAGCGCTCGAAGCCGCCGTAGCGATTGGGAATGCCGCGGGTTCCGACGATGGCGATGTTCATGAAAAGCAGCAATTAGCAATTAGCTTGGTGCCCCAGGTTCGCGTCCTTCGTTTGGACGCTAACCTGGGCGGCAGCGGTAGAAGGATCTGCTGTTCATCGAATCTAGCACTAGTCCGCGCTCCTACGGCTGCTGGGCTGATTGCTGACGGCTGAGTGCGGAGGCGGCTCCGGCGCATCCACCGCGCGCGGCGTGTTGCTGAACCACCATACTAACTCGCGATCGGAGACGCGGCGGCGCGACTGGATGATATGCCGCTTGCGGCGGACGCTGTCGCGCGCCTTCCACCAGTACGTTACTGCCGACAGCAGCCGGCGATCGCGAACGACGGCGTAACCGAAGGTCATCAGGTCACGCCAGAAGACCGGGAAGAACAGCCGCCAGCAGAGCCAGCCCGAGGCGTTCTTGCCGCGCATCAGGAAACGATTCTTCGCCGAGTGCCAGTTGATGATCAGCGGCAGATCTTTGCGGCGTTCGGGCGTGACGCGGCGCACGTGCCAGGCGACCGCCGTCGGCAGGTAAAGACATTTCCATCCCATGAGCTGCGCGCGCCAGGACAGATCGCCGTCTTCGCGGAAGGCGAAGAACTCTTCGTCGAAGAATTCGCCTTCGACGGAGACGTCGTCGATGAAGCTGCGCCGGTAGAAGGCGGCGGCGCCGCTGGCGCCGAAGACATATTGCAGACGGTCGTATTGGCCGCGGTCGACCTCCTCCGCGCCGCGATCGAGGTGTCGCATGTTGGGCGTGAAGTAGATGCCGGTGGAGTCGATGATGTTGGTCTTGTGATTTGCGGCGGTTGGATCCCAGCGAAGCAATTTGCCGCAGAATACGCCGGCGTCAAAACAGGATTCGCCCGCTGCCGCCATCAGCTGGGTAATGAAATTCGGGCTCAGCATGACATCCGGATTGAGGCATAAGACGTAGTTGCCGCGCGAGGCGCGAATCGCCTGATTTTGCCCGGCTGCGAAGCCGATGTTCTTGTCGTTGTAGATAACGCGCCAGGCCGGATCGGCGTTCTTCAAGAGTGCGCATGTACCGTCTTCCGAGGCGTTATCGACAATGATGACCTCAACGTCGCGGTATTCCTGCGCCGCGAGCGCGGCGAAGCATTCGCCCAGGTACTTCTCCGAATTCCAGGTGACGATGGTGACGGAGACCATGGAGGACTGAGCTCCCACTCATCCGAAAACCGCGGATGAGTGGGGCACCCGCACGGTTCAGTTTAGGCGAGGTAGCTCAGAAATGCAGCGGAATCTCCCAGGTCTCGAAACCGCGAGACCTGGGCACCCGATTACCTAGTACGCCCCACGCCCGGAGAGGACGATGGGAATCGTCCTGAGGAAGATTTTGGCGTCGAGCCAGAGGGACCAGGTGTCGATGTACTTCAGGTCGAGCTGCATCCAGCGATTGAAGTCGACGTGGCTGCGGCCTTCGAGCACCCAGATGCAGGTGAGGCCGGGACGCATGCGCAGGCGGCGGCGCTGCCAGTCTTCGTACTGATCGACTTCTTCGGGAACGGCCGGGCGCGGGCCGACGAACGACATGTCGCCGCGAAAGACGTTCCACAGTTGCGGGAGCTCGTCGAGCGAGAAGCGGCGCAGCCAGCGGCCTACGGGCGTGATACGCGGATCGTCGCTGATCTTGAAGACCGGGCCGTCGAGCTCGTTGAGCTGGTGCAGCTCGGCGCGCATCTGCTCGGCGTTGTTGATCATGGAGCGGAATTTGTAGACGGTGAAGCGGCGGCCGCCGAGGCCGCAGCGCGTCTGCCGAAAGAAGACTGGGCCGGGCGAGGTGATGCGGATCATCGCGGCGATTGCCGCCATCAGGGGCGACAGCACGACAAGCGAAGCGAACGAGAGCACAACATCGAAGACGCGCTTGAAGAAGAGGCGCAGCTCGCTGTCGGGCGCGCTGGAGAGGCTGAGCAACTGGACGTCGCGGAAATTCTCCAGATAGATGCGCGAATAGGCCGGGGGCAGGAACCCCAGCTGGATACGGGTGCGAATACCGAGATCGGCGCAGTGCCGCATCACCGATTCGAGGCGCGCGAGTGTCTGGAGATCGACCGCAAAGACGACCTCGTCAACAACGTGTTTCTGGAGAATGCCGCCCACGGAGGCCAGCGGAAAGACATCATAGGCGCTGAGCTTGGAATTGGAAGCGCCCTCGAGATCAGGATCGACGAAGCCCAGCAGGCGCAGACCCATGCCGCGGGCATCCTCAATCAGCGTCGCCATTTCACGCGCGCGCGGCCCACATCCGACGATGAGCAGGTAGTGATAGCGGCGGAGGCGATCGCGCATCAGCGAGACGCCCCAGTACGACAAGGCACGGCCCAGCACCAGTAGAACGAAATCAACTGCGCCGATCAGCAGCACGTAACTGCGGCTGACGTCGCCGCGGCGCGAGACGTAGAGGCCGGCGTAGATGACGACCAGCACAATCGCCAACTGGCTGACGATGTTCAGGACGAGCTGGATGGGATTGCTGAGCTCGAGATCGCGATAGAAGCTGGAGAAGTAGCCCACGAAAGCCCACACCAGCAGGAACGCGATCATCAGCGGAACATAGTGGCTGAAGGGATAGATTCCCGGCAGGTGATTGCTGAAGAACTCGAAATGCACCAGGAAGGTGCGCAGCAGGTAGGCCACGACGAAGGCGACGCACGTCACCCCAAGGTCATGGAGGAGAGTTACGGTGCTGAGCAGCTTGGATCTTCGATCAAACACTAGAACGCCGTATTGCCGATAAGCCGTGGGACGGCCATGCAGCGACCGTGCCCGTGAAAGAGTTCACCGAAGCAGGCGCAGGAGGAGTGGGATGTCGCAATGCGCACTTCGAAACTTAACTTTAACAGGATTTCTTGCCCCTATACCGGTAGTGTAGGCTACTGAGTAACGCCGAAGTCATCTGCACCCCAGGAAGCGCAAAAGCGGCGCTTCGCGGGGCCTAGTATCGATGCTGACCAAACCGCAAACAACAGGACCGGAAGCGCAAGCGCCAGCCAATCCGAGCCTGACTTCACGCCGGATGAATAAGCCCACTTCGATTCGCGCGGTCTCCATTCTGGATGGCGCGATCTTCGCTTTTCTCTGCCTATTCGCGATCCTTCTACCGCATTCCATCAAAGGAGCGCAGCATTCCTGGCAACTGGCGTTTCTGCTTTGGCTGGTGAAGTTGTTTGTGGACAAGAGCCGTCCGGTGCGGCAGCCGCTCGCGGCGCCGTTGCTGGCGTATATCGTGTTCAGCGCGATCTCGACGTTCCTCAGCCCTGATCCCAACCTGAGCTGGGATCGCATGAAGATCGCGTGCCTGCTGCTGATGGGAATTGTGGTGGCGCAGAATGTTCATCGGCTGTCGCAGGTGCGAACGGTGCTGTTTCTGTTGATCCTCTCGGGACTGGCAGCCTGCGTGTTTACGGGCTGGCAATACACCTACGGCGTGGGCGTGCGAGTGGCGTACGTGCGCGGGACGTCGCCGCTGTATCGCGCGCACGTCTACCAGGACGACATCATTCAGCGCATCAACGGAGTGGCAGTGCACACGCCGGAGCAGTTGCAGCGATTGGTGGAGCAGAGCCCGCCGGGCACGCTCCTGCAGATCGATCTGGTGCGCAGCTACCCATTTCACAAGCGGCAGACGTACATCCTGCGCGAGCAGATGCTGGAGAGCGGCCTGGGCACGCCGGGGTTGCCGCTGACGCGTGGACACCCGTTGAAGGCGCAGGGGGCGATGGGGCACTACGTGAACTTCGCGGAGATGCTGATGCAAATCGCCTGCATAACGTGGGCGATGCTGTTGAGCACCGAGCCGCGCAAGCGAGGAGTGCAACTGCTGTTGGCGGTGGCCTTTGTGGCGCTCACGGCTACGTTGTTCCTGACTGAGGTGCGCGCCGCGCTGGGTGGGCTGGCCCTGGGCGGCTTTGTAGCTTTGTTGATGATCGCCGGCAAACGCTCGCGCCTGTGGGCGACGGCCGCGCTGGCGGTGCTGCTGGTGGCAGCGGCGTTGTGGATTCATCACACGCGCGGTGCGATCGGAATGGGCCAGCACGATCCGGGCGCGACCTTCCGCACCATGATGTGGGAGGATGGGTTGCGCCTCATCGGGCAACATCCGCTGTTCGGCGTCGGCATGGAGACGATCCGCAATCACTGGATGGAGTGGCACATCCGCGCGTTCAGCTATTTTCACGATGAAAGCCACTTCCACAACGACATGATCCAGATCGCCGTGGAACGTGGATTGCTGGCGTGGGCGGCGTGGATGTGGTTCGTCGTGGCGTATGTCATCCTGCTGTTCCGGCTGGTTTGGCGGGCGCGGGAGCGCAGCCGCTTCGCTACCGGCGCCGCGGCCGGCCTGTTGGGAAGCTTTGTCGCGTATCAAACTACCGCGCTGGTGCATTACGACCTGGGGATTGAACCGGTGGCGATGATTCTGTTCTTCTATTTCGGGCTGGCGATCGCGCTGGATCGCATACTCCCACCCCAACAAGTCCAAGTGCGCGACTTTGTGGGGACGCGAGATCCAGCGGCGATGGATGTGCCGTAGGTGCGCGGCATGAACGAGATTCCTGCAACTCTTCCAACAAGCGCGAATGACTCGGCGACACCGACGCGGCTGACGCGATTCTGGATTCCTGTCTTTCTGCTGGCTTGTTTCGCGGCGCAATCGCTGTGGTTCATCGGGACGCAATCGCTCACGTACGACGAGCCAGGACACATCATTGCCGGACTGGAAGCGTGGCAGCACGGGCGCTTCGAGATGTGGACGGACCATCCGCCGCTGGGACGGTTCTGGCTGACACTGCCGCTGGCGCGTGCGGACGTGCACATCGAGCATCAGGACTATGCGCGCGGATACCAAGTGACCGCGATGCAGCCGGGGCCGGAGTGGCTTGCATGGCACACGCGGCCGATGAATACGCTGTTGGGACTCGCACTTGGGATTACGTTGTGGTTCGCGACGCGACGGCTGTTCTCGGTGGGCGCTGCGAATGTCACGCTGGCGCTGTTCGCATTTACGCCATCGCTGATTGCGAACTTCTCGGTCACGACGACGGATGGAATCGGCGCGCTGTTCGTCTTCCTCACGGCAAACCAGGTTGTGCTATGGAGACGCAATCCCTCGCGCCGGCAGACCGCGCTGATGGGCCTGGTGCTTGGCGGACTGCTTTTGGCCAAGCTGTATACGCCTCCGATGGTGCTGCTGGCGCTGCTGTTCATGCTGGTGATCCATCGCCACAACTACAAGAAGGCGTCAGCGTTTCTGCCCGCGCTGGCGGCGCTGATGATCGCACTGCTGACGTGGTGGGCGGGATATCTGTTTCACGTGTCGCACTTGAAGGTCGGCGATGGGCAGGTGGTGGCGACGTTTCCGAACCGCGAGACCAAGACGTGGGCGACGAAGGCGAAGACCAGGCTCGATCTGCTGGTGCCGGCGGGCGAGTATGTTGAGGGCTTTCGCGAAGTCGCGCTCAGCAATCGTCGTGGAAGGCCGACGTGGTTTCTAGGCAAGACCTATTTGCAAGGCGGGCCGGCACTCTACTATCCCGTGACCATTTTGCTGAAGTGGCCGGTGGTCTTGCTGATGCTGTTCTTCGCGAGCCTGCTGGCGGGCGTGCGCAAGACATGCCGCGCACCGACCGATCTGCTCATCGTGTGCTCGTTTGGACTGGTGTTTCTGGTGTTTGCCTTGCAATCGCGGTTTGCGATTGGCGAGCGACACATCTTGCCGCTGTATCCGTTTGCGCTGCTGATTGCGGGTGGGGTTTGGCGGAAGGCGCGGCAAAGCCAGGCGGCAATGGTCGTTGTGATCCTGTGGCTGTGCCTGAATGCTGCTGATGCACTGCGTTGCGCGCCCGATTATCTGGGGTACTTCAACATCGCAGTGAGGCCGCAGAACGCGTGGCAACTGCTGACCGACAGCAATCTGGATTGGGGACAGGGGTTGATCGCGCTGCGCAAATATGAGCAGCAGCATCCGAATGAGACGTTGCGTCTGGCATATTTCGGATCGGTTGTGCCGGAGTTGTATGGGATCAAGGCGAAGCCGTTGCCACCGGAAGAGCCGGTGATTGGGAAGCTGGTGGTGGGTGCGAGCTGCCTGTCAGGTCAGGTGTTGCTGGAACGCGACAGCTACTGGTGGTTGTGGAAGTATTCGCCGGTGGGAGTGGTGGACCGGTCGATGCTGGTGTTTGATACGTCGAAGGCGGAGTAGGAGTTGCTGTGCCGCCCTGAAGGGGCTCTCACTTCAATAACGAGCCCACCCAGCGCTGAAGCGCTGGGCTCTCATCTTCCGTCCCGTTTCACGGGACCCGTTCCGCCGTGATCAGGACACAGAAGCGCTGTTCCTGATCACAACAGAGGGCCGTCGTTCTTTACCTCAACTACTTCCCTGCCCCGATGGCGCTCCATTGGAATTGGATCACGTCGGCGAAGTGGCGGGCGACGAATTCCGAATCGTGGCGGCCGGGATAGATGTGAAACTCGTGCGGGATGCCGCGTGAGGTGAGCAGCTTGTCGAGCGCCTCGGCGCCCTGCTCGAAACCAAAGTCGTCGTTGTTGCCGACATCGAAGTAGATCTTCATGCGCTTGAGACTGGCAACGCTGTCGGTGCGCGCGAAGTAGAAGACGTTGTTGCGATCGAAATAAGTGCGGTTGATGGGACTGCCATAAACGTCGCCCATCAGGGCGCCAGGAGAGCCGGGTGAGCTGGCGGCCATGTCCTTCGGCACGTCAACGACAAGGAAGGGCATCTGCGCGCTGACGGCGGCAAACTCGTCGGGATACTTGAAGGCCAGTCGCAACGCTCCGTAGCCGCCCATCGACAGGCCGGTGATGCCACGGGTCGCGCGAGTTCCTTCCACGCGATATTTCTTCTCCATCTGCGGCATGAACTCTTTCATCAGGAAGTCTTCGTAGCGAACCTTGCCGTCCTCGGAGTTGACATAGAAGGTGTGACCGCCGCGGGGCGCGAGGATGATGAAATCGCCAATCTTGCCCTTGCTGCGCAGGTCGGAGATGATGTCCCACCCACCGGAGAGCAGCGACTGCTCGCTATCGCCGAGACCGTGAAAGAAGTAGAGCACGGGATAGCGACGTTTCTTGTCCTGATCGAAGCTGGGCGGTAGAAATGCGCAGTACGGCATCTTGCGCGAGAGTATCTGTGAGTCAATGACCGAACATTCGGCGCGGCCCTGGGCGCGAAGGAGCGGAGCAAGGCTCAGAACTAATAACAGTGCTCCCGCACGATAAAGAGCCTGCAATTTTCGTCTTGGATAATGAGACTTCAACGTTAAATCTGAGGTCCCCCTCGCAATCCAATCAGTCGTTCGTCGATCGGGAATGGCTCAACCTTCACAATCTTCGCCTCAAATCCGGGCGCTTTGGGAAAGATCACGACGTTGAGCTCCTGAGGGACGACAACCGAGGGGACCAGATAAACGGGAACGCGCGGATTCTTTGAGGCGGCCAGCGCTTCCTCGGCGGTAGTTTGCTCGCTGAGTGCGCTGTCAGGGATTTCTATCGTAACGAGGTTGTAGTCAAGAGGCACTTCGGACAATTCCAGGTGCACGAGTACTTCGGCCAGGGCGAGAGAGACATGCTGAGCCGCGTAGATTACTGGCGTCCCTTTGTAGTTGCAGCGTTGGGCGGCATAGAGACCGCCGGTTCCCGAGAGATCGCGCGCATACGCACTTCGGGTAAGACGGTAGACAATCAAGCGAACATGCCGTGATCGATCCTGACCAATTCTTCTTCAACCGCGGCAGGATCTTGCGTTAGCACTTGAAGCGGGCTCTGGTTGTTGAAGATACGGTTAGGCCTGTTTAGCCATGCGTTAGCGCGAGTCCGGGACCCGAACGTGTCGACCGCGTGAGCAAGGACACTGGCGTATTCCACGGTCTGGCGGTCGAGGCGGGTGATTCGGGTCGCCTCCATCGGCAACCCCGCGGTTGGCTCCTGCTCGTTTTCATCGACTCTAAAATAGTAGCCTCGTTCGAGATATAGCTGATAGGCGCGTTCCCTGATCCGCCCTTCCAGGGACGCTTCAGCGGATGAAGGCGGAGCTTCGTGCCCTTTGCTAGCGACTTTTTCCCGAGTGCGCCTACCGACCTTTCCCTCGCCAGGGTTGGATTGAGAATCTTCTGCTTGGCTCATCAAAATCACCTAATAGAACAACATTATAGCCGCGCTGACCGAGGAGGCCAGCATTCTTTCCTTCATTCGTATTTCAATGTTTGCACAGGATCGAGCTTGGCGGCTCGGCTGGCGGGATAAAGGCCGGCCAGCAAGCTCACGATGATCGAAAACGCAATGGCGGCGCCGATCAGCCATGGCGGCAGAATCCATACCGCTTCGCTCGGGAGCTGGTGATTGTGCAGGTAAATGCCAGTGCCGATGTTGATCGCTTTGCCGATAGCGAAGCCCAGCGCGATGCCGAGCAGGCCGCCGAAGAAACCCATTGCTCCCGCTTCTGCGAAAAACAGCTTCTTTACGTCGCTATCGCTGGCGCCGATGGCTTTCATGACGCCGATCTCGCGGCGGCGTTCCAGCACGGCCATGACCAGCGTATTGATGATGGCCAGCGTGGCGACGGCCAGAGCCAGCGATCCGAAGATCCCCAGGAAGAGATCGAGCACGGTGAAGAAGCGGCGCAGGCTCTTCGCCGCGTCGAGGATGGAGAAGGTGCGGAAGCCCATCTGCTTGATAGCGTCCTGCACTTGCGAAACCTTGGCCGGATCTTTTACGCGCACGGTCAGCGTCTGGTAGTTCTTGCCGCCGCCGCGGAGCGAACTGCGCATGTCGGTGAACTGCGCCATGTTCAGCTTCTCGGTGAGATCGACGGGCAAGAAGATGCGACCACGCGAGACGGTGCGCATGCCGCCATAAGGCTCATCGTCGACGATGCCCACGACCTTCAATGGCTGCATCTTGCGCACAACCGAGAAGCCATAAGAGTCGGGCGCGGGGTTACCGCTGCCGGCGTTCTGACCTCCCTCTGACAACGTGGGATGTCCTACAGCGTCAGAGTCCGGAGCAAGCGCCTGGCGCTCGCCATAGCGTAGCGTCACTTCTTTGCCGATCAAAGAGGCCGGATTGGCGGGTTCAAGTTCCGTGGCGAAATCCTTGAGGAGGATGACTTCTTCCGCATCGGAGCGGGAAAAGAACTTGCCTTGTAAAGTATCGAAGGCTTCGTTCTCGCGCGCAGACATGGGCAGGCCGGTGACAAATCCGAAATGCGTTTTGTCGTTGTAGACAATCTCGCCCATCACGCGAATCTCCGGCTCAACCTCGGTAACGTACTGAAGCTGCGACATCTTGAGGCGGGCGGGCTCATCGAGGACGGGAGCGTTCTCGGGATGCTGGTCCTTGCGATCCTCGTCGCGATTGAAGTCGCGGGAGTCCTGCTTGGAAGTAACGAAGACGGTGTCGAACATGCCGGAGCCAGCGAGCCGGCGCGTAGCAAGCTGCTGCAGTCCAACGCCGAGCGACAGCATCGCGACCAGCGATGCGACGCCGACGGAGATACCCACGGTCGTCAGACCGTTGCGCAGCTTGGATTGGCGCAGGTTGCGTACGGCGAGGTCGAGCAGGTCATAGCCCTTCATGCCCGCGCCTCCTCCGCACCAGTACGTCCAAACCCGGGACTTGCCGGAGGAACTGGATCGCTGGCGGAAACCAGCTTGCCGTCGGCGAGAAAGATGAGGCGCTGCGCGAAGCGCTCGGCCAGCGCGCGTTCGTGCGTGACCATGACGACCGTCATGCCGAGCGAGAGGCTCACGTCGCGAATAAGGTTGAGAATGTCTTCGCCGGTGCGGCTGTCGAGATTGCCGGTGGGCTCGTCGGCCAGCAGGATGGACGGGCGATTGGCGAGCGCGCGCGCCAGCGAGACGCGCTGCTGCTCGCCGCCGGAAAGCTCGGATGGACGATGCTCGAGACGCTTGCCCAGGCCGACCCGCTCCAGCGATTCACGAACGCGCTGCGCGCGCTCGGTGCGATCGACTTCGGCGAAGCGCATGGGCAGCTCGACGTTCTCGGTAATGGTCATCGCCGGGATGAGATGAAAGGCCTGGAAGACCATGCCGACATCGTTGCGGCGATAGCGCGCGAGATCTTCGGACGACATCTTCGCGAGATCGCGATCCTGCACGATGACCGAACCGGAGGTCGGCCGATCGAGGCCGGCGAGCAGATTGAGCAGCGTCGATTTGCCGGAGCCGGATTGGCCGAGCAAGGCGACGAATTCGCCGCGGCCGATCGTCAGCGAGATGCCATCAACCGCGCGGATAATGCTGTTGCCCATTGCGTAGTGGCGGCAGACGTTCTCGGTCCGCACGGCTTGCGTGGAGTTCATTGGTATTCGATTCGATGCTGACATGCAGGCTCGAGGAGCAAGCTCCTATTGGAACATACGAACCAGCGGGCGTGATTGTCGCATGAAGTGTGTAACAAATTGTAAAGGACGGGGATTGCCGTCTCGGAAGCAGTGAGCGTAGAGGCGGGCTAGAAGTAGCGGGGCGCGGGCTCTTGATACACAGGCAGAAAGCAGGTCCCTCCAGTCGGGCTGAAGCCCTCGGTCGGATGTAGAGGGCTGTGAGCCGCAAGCAATCGAGTATCAGTCACTATCTATCGGCTGTCATTTTGATGTCAGCACAGCGTACGCTGGTCAGCCTCGGGGTGCGTAGCTCACGCGGCGGAGCGTTCGTATGCGGCCGCCTTCGACTGTGCCTTCTACCAGCTCATAGCCTAGCAGCGCGAGGATGCGCCCGTGCACAAACAGCGGACGCGCGTTGCCGTACCAGTCGACGCAAGAGGCGCGGCAGGCGTCATCTTTCGCCCCGTCCGGTTGTGCGGCGAGTTCACCTAATTCCTGGAAGTGCATTGCGTCGTTGCGGAGAAACAGAATCGCGGCCGAGTTCTCGAAGAGATGTCGATAACCGGGACGAGCGGCCGTCGTGATGGGCAGGCCAAGCATTCCGGAATCCTCGCCGTCGGGCTTGTAGAAGAAGCCGTGACTGCGCAGTTCGCCTTGCGAGGCGTTTGCGCGCACGTAATCGTCGGCGACCTGCGGCGAGCGGCCAAGGCGCACGGAGGTGAAGTGCAAGTCGTTGCCGTCGGTGCCAACCACAACCGCGTCGGAGCCCATCTGCTCGATGCGATCGACTCCGTGCGTCAGCAAGAGCGTGCGCAGAGTGCCGTCGGTCCAACGCACCGCGTATAACGTGGAGCGTTGCCCTTGCTGCGGGTAGCCCCATCCGCTGCCCGCGCCGTAGAGAAGATAATCGCCGACGAAACGATTCTGAAACGTGCCGTTCCCCGGCGCCGGAAGCGGGCGATAGTTGGACGCTGGAACCGTCGCGCTGCCATCGTTGAAGCTGTCAAGCGGGACGCGCAGCAAAGCCATGTCGCCGGCGGCGACTTCGGCGCGCCACATGCCATCGCCAGCGGAATCCGCGCGCACCAGCACGTCGAGATAGCCGTCGTCGCTTTCGAGGAACGAGAACTGATCCACCGGACTGCCGGAGACGTGCAGCGCTGTGGGCGCGGAGCCATCGAGCGGCATGCGATAGAGCATCGACTGGCCGTGAACGTTTTGGCCGGGATAATTCCAATCCGTGACCCAGATGTAGACCGATTTTGGCGAGACGTAAAACACGCGGCCGGGCGGTCCGACGACCGACGTGGCTTTGCAATCGAAGCCACCATTGGCGAGATCGCAGATCGTGACGGTGTGCAGCGCAGTGTAGCTGCCGTCGCCGTCGACGTCAGCCCGGTAAACCTGCGAGGCGGAAACGATGCGACGAAACTCACCATCGTCGGCGCCCTTATGCCACTTGCGCACGGCAGGAAAGTTACGAAGCGGGTCGCCGCCATAGATGTAGGCAGGCGAATAGAAGATGAGCTTGTCGCCGATCAGGCGGCTGGCATAGTTGCGCGACGAATAGTAGTCGTTAGAGCGCAGCTGATAGGTCGATCGATAACTGAGATTGCCGCCGGTGTCGATGTTGAACAGACCGACCTCAGTGCCGCCGCGGGCGTAGCTATAGCCGATGATCGCGATGCTGTTCTGCGAGACCAGCATCTCGTCGTACCAGGTACCCGCGGGATCGATGTCGGGGCCAAATGCGTTGATGCTGGAGATGGGCGTCAGTGCGCCGTCTCCGATGGCGACGGTGAACAGTCGTCCACGGCGCAGGATGACCAGGTGATCGCCATGCACCTTGACGATGTCGCCTTCGTCGACGCCCTGATGCTGAACGTTGGTGACCGACTCGCTGGCGGTCGTCAGATCGTTGCCAGCGGCGGCCTTCGCCATCGGCTGCGCGGCAGGAGCTGCAGGCGCCGGCACTGCGTTCTCCATAAGCGAAGACATCGACGCGAAGACATCCTTCCAGCTGCGCTGAGCTCTTTGTTTCTCGGCGATGTCTCGCAGGTAAGCTTTCAGCTCGGCGTCGGAGCCGAAGGCCTGCATCGTCTTGTGCGACGTTGTGGTCTGTGCCTTCACCGTTGGCGGAATGGGGTTGTCGCTGCAGGCGGCCAGGCTGAATGCGATCACTGCCGCGGTGATTGCGGCTGCCAGGAATCGGGGCATGGTTCTCACCTCTGTCGCTAGAACGGACACTGCAGACGAACTTGCGCGGATTAATTCGCAGCGTCTTAGAAGGAGCGGGTGCCCCAGGGCCTGCCCTGAGCTTGTCGAAGGATCTCGCGTTGTTCGAGACCTGGGATTCGTGAGTCGCGCTCCTGCCGGCGGACAAAGCGATGTGTCGCAGCGCGCTATAATCAACGTTTGCGCACTTCATCTTGATCTCATCAGGACAACCCACGTGAGTTCTCATAGTCATTCGCACATGCCCGGCCAGCCGCAGGAACCGCAGCCGCTGCCAGGCGTCAACAGCATCATCGCCGTCGGATCGGGCAAAGGCGGCGTCGGCAAAACCACGCTGGCGGTCAACCTCGCCATCGCACTGGCGCGCATGGGCAACAAGGTTGGGCTGCTCGACGCCGACGTCTACGGCCCCAACGTTCCGCTGATGCTGGGCTCCAGCGAAACGCCCAGCGTTGTCGGCGAGAACCGCATCCTGCCGCCGGAACGCTACGGCATGAAGGTCATCTCCGTCGGCTTTCTCTCGCCCGGCGACAAGCCGCTGGTGTGGCGCGGGCCCATGCTGCACTCCATCATCAAGCAGTTCCTCAGCCAGGTGGAGTGGGGCGTGCTCGACTATCTCGTCGTCGATCTGCCGCCCGGCACCGGCGACGTTGTCATCTCTCTGGTGCAGACTGTGCCGCTCACCGGCGCGGTCATCGTCACCACCCCCAGCGACGTCTCGCTGCAAGACGCGCGAAAAGCCATCGAGATGTTCAAGCAGGTGAAGGTCGACATCCTCGGCATCGTCGAGAACATGAGCTACTTCGTCTGCCCGCATTGCCATCAGGAGATCGACATCTTCTCCAAAGGCGGCGGCCAGCGCACCGCGCAGCAGTTCAGCGTGCCGTTTCTGGGATCGATCGAGCTCGACCCCGAGATCCGCAAGGGCGGCGACGGCGGCCATCCCATCGTGCTCGAAGGCGATCAGTCACCGCACGCGAAATCGATCTTCGCGTTCACCCATCGCGTGATCGAGCGCACTAAGGAATTGCACGAAGCGGCCGGCGGAAGCGTGATCGAGATTCGGTAGGCTTTGAGCGGGCGCAGCTTCAGCTGCGCCATGTTGCGTTCCCTTCTAACTTGTCATCCTGAGCGGCGGCGCGCCTGCCGTTGGCGCACCGAATCGAAGGAGATGTTGTTCGTCTTCGATGTCGTGCGTTTTCGGGTTTGTCATCACGAGCAAAGGAGGGATCCGGCGGACACCCAACCCGCGGTTACCCCACATCGGGAACGAGATTTTGGGTGCCCCATTCAAGGCCGTCCTTTGGCCTTGAATGGGGATTTTGGTTGGTATAACGAAGAAGACCCGCTCAAGCTTCGCTTGAACGGGGCACCCGAATCATTTACCTGGGCCACCCGCCCGGGCAGGGGGAGGGGGTATAGCCCCGAAGTGAGCCACCGCAGTTCCATTTCGACTTACACAGCGCAACAGACAAGATTTCGTCAGCGCTCACGGACGGCGTGAAGGCCGTCCCCTTCAAACCCAGACTTTAATTAGAGTCTCCCTAACCGCTCGCCGTCCCCTTCATCACCTTCTGGAACGCGGCCTGGAATTGCTCCATTTCGGCGCTGGTTCCCACGGTGATGCGCGCGTAGGTTGGCATTGCCGGCCAGACTCGCCCGATGACAACGTTCTGCCGTGCCATCGCTTCGATCACTTCCTTCGCCGGATGTTTCGTTTCCAGCAGGAAGCAATTCGACACCGACGGAATGTACGAGTAGCCGTTGCGGTCAAGCCATTCAAACGTTGCCGTGCGCACCTGTTCGTTGACTCGCTTACGCGTAGCAACCAGGGTCGGGTCCTTCAGGCTGGCCGAGGCCGCCGCCACCGCCGTCACCGGCATAAAGTTGTAGCCGCCATAGTTGTAGAGCTTGTCCAGCAGGTCGGCCCGCGCGATGGCGAACCCGCAGCGCAGTCCCGCCATCCCATAAAGCTTGGAGAAGGTGCGCAGCACGACGACATCTTTGCCGGCCTTCACCAGCTCGATCGCCGATGGCGCGTCGCTGAAGTGAATGTAGGCCTCATCTACCAGCACAATCGAGTTCTTCGGCTTGTGCTCCACCAGGTACTCGATGTCGGAAGCGCTGGTCACCGTCCCCGTCGGATTGTTGGGCTGGCAGATGTAGAAGATGCCGGCATCGGGACCGGCGGCCAACATCGCCTTCACGTCATGAGCGTAGGTCTTGGTGAGCGGCACCTTGACCACGCGCGCACCGGCGCCCTGCGCGGCAAACATCGGACCCTCGAAGCCAGGATCGGCAGTCACATAACTGGCGTGCGGAGAACAGAATGCCGCTACGGTGAACTTCAGCGCCGGAGTCGATCCGGCGAAAATCGCCGCTTGCTCGTCGGTGACGCCAACACTTCGCGCGAATTGCTTCGTCAATTCGTCGGTGGCTTCGCCGAGATAGCGCCCGCCCTGCGGGGTGACCGCAATCACCGCTTCCCGCGCCGCGGCACACGGGCCCAGCGGGTTCTCGTTAGCGTTGATCAAGATGGCGTCCTTGGGATGATGAGGCGCCTCGGCCAGGGCGAGCATGGGCTCGGTGACCATGCGCATCGCCAGCGCCGCGGATGCCACGGTGGACGCTTGCAAGAATGATCGGCGCGACAGAGGCAAGGAAGGTTGACGGCTCATTTGGCAGGCTCCTGCGGAACAGCCATAGTAACCGCTTTCGCTGGGGAAAATCGCGCAATCGTCGCATGTGCCGTCGCTGCCATGCCGGAACGCCGCCCGATTGATCGAAATCAGCGCGCGACTAGCACTCGGATGTGCGGAGTGCCAATCTTGACACGCAACCTCTATGGTACCTAGAATAATGATGTCGGACTGTATCCCAATATCCCCTTAACTTATTGCTAAGGCAGTAGTTTACAGTCCGCAGGATTCCATCCATGGGCACTCCGGCAGGCATTGGCAAGCGCGAACGCGAGATCCTCACCGCCATCGTCGAGACCTACATCACGACGGGCGAGCCCGTAGGCTCGCGTACGCTGGCGCGCAGCAATCGCGAGAGCCTGAGCGCGGCTTCGATTCGCAACGTCATGGCCGACCTGGCCGACGCTGGTTTCCTGGAGCAGCCACACACCTCCGCCGGCCGCGTGCCAACCGCCCAGGCTTATCGTTTCTATGTGAAGCAGCTGACCGGCGAGGCGCGGCTGTCGCCTGCAGACGAGAGTCTCATCCAGGGCACGCTGCAAAGTTCGCAGGATCTGCAGGAGTTCATGGAGCGCAGCTCGCACGTGCTGTCGCTCATCTCGCACGGCGTCGGAGTGACGGTCAGCGCGGCTGCCGGGCAGCGCAATTCGCTGGAGCATGTCTACTTCCAGCGCATGGCCGACAAGAAGGTGTTGGCCGTCGTGGTCACGCGCAACGGTCTGGTGCGCGATCGCGTGCTCCGCCTGAATCACGATCTGGCGATCAGCGACCTGGAAGCTGCGGCCGCGTACATCAATCAGAACTTCCGCGGCTGGGAGATGGAAACGCTGCGCAACGAGATCGCCAAGCGCGTCCAGCAGGAGCGCAGCGAGTATGATCGCCTGATGGCGTCGGTCGAGCAGCTCTACGCGCAGGGCGCGCTGGCCACCGAGGGCGCCGCGCAAACGGTCTACGTGGAAGGTGCGGCCAACCTGGTCATCACCGAGCAGGATCAGGAACGCCTGCGCCAGCTGTTGACAACGCTCGAAGAGAAGCAGCGCGTGGTCGAGCTGCTCTCGGCCTACCTCGACACACGTCAGGAGGCGGTACGCGTGGTTGTGGGTCTGGAAGACGCCATGCCGCATCTGAATAATTTTGTGCTGATTGGAACGCCGGCGCGTGTGGGCGACGAGGTGATGGGTTCGTTGGCCGTCATCGGCCCGACCCGCATGGACTACGAGCACACCATCACTGCCGTGTCCTACATCGCGCGGCTCTTCGATCAGCTGTGGAACGAGTCGACCTAGCGTAGGGATTGAATGGGTGGAGCACGCCGTGAATGGGTGGAGCACGCCTTCAGGCGTGCATGCTCAACCTGGCGAAGAGACGGCTTTAGCCGCTGAGGTAGTGCGGGCCTTCAGGCCCGCGTTGCTGTGCCCTATGATTTGTCATCACGAGCAGGCTTTAGCCTGCGAGGGATCTGCTTTTAGGTTCTAACGAATTATGCCTTTCAAGAAGACCAATGGAAGCTCCGAAGCAGAATTAGAACTGGATCACGAATTACCACCAGCCGACGCCAGCGAAGACACGCCTGCGGCAAGCGCGCCGGAAGTCTCCAAGTCTGCCGATCTGCAATCCGACCTTGAAAAGGCCCAGGCCGAGCGCGCCGCGTATCTGGATCGTCTGGCGCGCCTGCAGGCCGAGTTCGACAACTTCCGCAAGCGCAACGCCAAGCAGCAACAAGAATATCGCGACTACGCGCTCGCTGACGCGCTGCAGACGCTGCTGCCCATCCTCGACAGCCTGGATCGCGCGCTGAACACCAGCGCAGCTTCGCTGGAAGATTTTCATCAGGGCATTGAGCTCATCGACAAGCAGTTTCACGACGCGCTGTCGAAGCTGGGCGTCGAGCCGGTGCCCGCCGAGGGCGCAGTGTTTGATCCGAATTTGCATCAGGCGGTGCAGATGGTCGACACCGACGAGGTTGAAGACAATCATGTGATCGACGAGCTGCAGCGCGGCTATAAGCTGAAGGGCCGCCTGCTGCGTCCGGCGATGGTGCGCGTCGCTCGCAATCCGAAGTAAGGTTTGTGTCAGGGCACGACTTTAGTCGTGCCGAAAAGTGGCTTATTGGTCTCTGGAGCCGGCTTTAGCCGGCGGCTGAAGAAATCGATGGTGGAATGCTTTGAAGGGGCGCAGCTTCAGCTGCGCCGTTGAAAGTCTTTTGTTTTTGTCATCACGAGGGGGCCTTCAGGCCGACGAGGGATCTGCTTCTCGACTTTTTCAGCAGCCAGCTTTAGCCGGCGGCACAGTCGCCGCGACTTCGTCCGCCGCGACTGAATCTAATCTTCCGGCGCGCTCAACACGCGCTAATTTGTAAAGAGGGCTATCACTTCTGGCCACTACTGTGAAACGTGACTACTACGAGGTTCTGGGCGTCTCGCGCACGGCCGGCGACCAGGAAATCAAGAGCGCGTACCGCAAACTCGCGCTGCAATATCATCCCGACCGCAATCCCGACAATCCCGAGGCCGAAGAGCGCTTCAAGGAATGCAGCGAAGCCTATGCCGTCCTCGCCGACGCCGAGAAGCGCGCGCGCTACGATCGCTTCGGTCACGCCGGCGTGGGCTCCGCCGCCGCTCAGGGCTTCGGCGGCTTCGATCCCGCCGTCTTCAACGATTTCCAGGACATCTTTGGCGACCTCTTCGGCTTTGGCGACGTGTTCGGACAGGGCGGCCGCCGGCGCACACGCGCGCAACGCGGCGCCGATCTGCGCGAAGACCTGACGCTGGAATTCGAGGAAGCGGTCTTCGGCGTCACCAAGCAGGTGCAGATGCGCCGCCTGGAAGAGTGCGATCAGTGCAAGGGCAGCGGCGTCGCGCCGGGCAAGTCGCCCATCAACTGCACCACCTGCGGTGGCCGCGGGCAAATGCGCTATCAGCAAGGCTTCTTCACCATCACCCGAGGCTGCTCAACCTGTGGCGGCACCGGCAAGCTTATCGTCGATCCCTGCACGCAATGCCGCGGCCAGGGACGCCTCAACCGCGATCGTACCGTCACCGCGAAAGTTCCGGCGGGCGTTGATGAGGGCGCACGCATTCTGTACTCCAACGAGGGCGAGGCCGGCGTCTTTGGCGGACCTCCTGGCGATCTCTATATCGTCCTGCACGTCAAGGAGCACTCGTTCTTCGAGCGCGAGGGCAAGGATTTGCACTGCACCGTCCCGATCTCGATCTCGCAGGCCGCATTGGGCGCTGAGATTCAGGTTCCGACGCTCGAAGGCGAAGACAAGCTGCGGATCCCTGAAGGCACGCAGACGGGCGCGACCTTCAAGCTGAAGAACAAAGGCGTCCCGGTGCTGAACGGCCGCGGCCGCGGCGATCTGTTTGTCGACGTGAAAGTGCAGACGCCATCGAAGCTGACCAAGCGCCAGCGCGAGTTGCTGCAAGAGCTGCACGCCACACTCGCCGTCGAAAACAAGCCCGTCAGTCGCTCTCTGCTGAACAAGGTAAGGGAAATTTTCGGGTAGGATAGCGTTCAGTGAGGTTTTCCATGAACTGGCGAGACCGAATTGTCATTGACCCCGAGATCCATCACGGTGACCCTTGTATCAAAGGGACGCGCGTACCCGTCAGCGTAATCGCTGGCAGCCTCGCCGACGGCGACACTAAGGAACAGATCCTCGCCGCATACCCGCAACTCACCGCAGAAGACGTTCGCGCTGCCCTGAAGTTCGCAGCCGAGGCCGTCAGTAATGCAGACTTCATTCCTCTCCACACCCAGAGCTAGGATTGAATTTGAGATTCAAAATTGACGAGGACTTGCCTGGACAAACGTCTGAGCTTTTTCTAGCTCGTGGTCACGACGTCAAAACGGTAGTAGGACAGGGGTGGCAGGGACTTGCCGACAAACTGATTTGGCTACGGATTCAGACCGAAGGACGCTGGCTAGTCACCGGAGATAAAGGATTCGCCGACCTGCGAACCTATCCCCCGGGGAGCCACGCTGGAGTCGTGTTACTGCGGCCTTTCGAGGAGAGTCGCAGCGCTTACCTGCGGCTGACTGAGATCGTGCTAGAGCAGGTTGATTTTGAGAAGAACGCCGGCGCTACAATCGTAATCACCCATCACGGAGTGCGAATTCGACGACCTCAAAGACAATAGGTCGCCGCAGTTCACAACCCTGCCTTGGACCGAACCCTTCGCATCTACGCCTGGTTTCTTCTCATCGTGACAGCGCTTCCCGCCGCTGCCCGTCTGGCCAAGCCTCGCGAGCTAGCCCGCATCGCCATGCTGCGCTATCAGGACCCGCGCCGCCGCAAGCGCTCGCGCATCACCGGATTCATCTACCTTGGCCTCGCGCTCGTCGGCATTCCATTCCTGTGGCGCGCCGAAGCGCACCAGGCGCGCTGGCTGATCATTCTTCTCATCCTGGTCATGCTCTCGGCGGTCGAGTCGCTGTTCAACAGCCGCAGCTTCGACGAAGGCAGCCTCGCCCGGCAGAATCGTCTCTTCGGCGGCGTCTACGCCTCCATCGCCATCGCCACGGCTCTGTTACTCTTCACTCGATGACCCGCCGCCGCTGGATTGCCGACGACTTCTCCGCCGATCGCGCCGCCCTTACCGGCGCGCACGCCGCACATCTGGCGCGAACTCTGCGCGCACGCGTCGGCCAGGAGTTCGAAGTGGCTTGTGGCGATCAAGTCCGTCGCGCGACGGTTTCGAGCGTTAGTGAGGATCGCGTGGAGTTCACACTGGGCGAGGAAGTCGCCGCCAACGACGTTATGCCGATCACACTGCTGCTTGCCGTCTTCAAATTCGATCGCATGGAGTGGGCGATCGAGAAGTGTACCGAGCTGAACGTCACGAAGATCGTACCGGTCATCGCACGCCGCACCGAGAAGCATCTCGCCCTCGCCGCTGAAAAGCGCGTAGAGCGCTGGCAGCGCATCGCCCGCGAAGCGTCGGAACAATCTCGACGCACCACTCCACCAGAGATCACCGCTCCGAGCAAATTGAAGGATGTGCTCGGCACTCACAGCAGCGAGAAGTCGGCGTCGAAGCGCTTCGGCGCACCCACTCCATCACCGGTGCACTTCGACGCTCCCACTCCAGCAACTGTCATCCCGACCGAGGGCTTCAGCCTGAGTGGAGGGACCTGCTGTCCGCCGGCAGCGGCCATAAACATCGTGCTCGCCGAAACCGAACGCACCTTAACGCTCTCCGACATCCTGCGCGCCCACACAACTGCCCAATCGCTCACCCTTGCCATCGGCCCCGAAGGCGGCTGGACCGACGACGAGTTGCAGTTCTTCGCGAGCTCGCATTGGATCGCCGCCTCGCTGGGCGAAACCATCCTCCGCGCCGAAACCGCTGCCATCGCGGCGCTGGCAATCGCACGCTCTTTCGCCGATGGCTGATAGCCGACAGCCGAATTTCCCTTGCGCAATCCGTCGTCGCGCATCATAATTTCTTATTCGCTTTTTCTTCGCAGCGGAGTCGCAGTGTCGAGCAACGGTTATCAAAACTTCCTCCCCACCGACGATCAGCGCCGTGCCATCGAGCACATTCACGGCCCGATGCTCGTCGTCGCCGGAGCCGGTACAGGCAAGACGACCGTTCTCGCGCGCCGCATCGCGCACCTCATCCAGAGCGAAGCCGCGCGGCCCGACGAGATCCTCGCCGTCACCTATACTCGCAACTCCGCCGCCGAACTGATTCGTCGCGTCGCCGCCATCCTCTACCCGAATCTCGATCAGCAGCCATCGCTCTATCCCGAGCTGAATCGCTCAAAGGCAGCTAAGAAGCTGCTGTCTGACGGCCTGCAGGCGCACACCTTTCACGGCTACTGTTACAAGCTACTGAACGATGCGGGCGCAAAGTTCGCGCTGCTCGACGACAAAGATCTATTCATCCTGCTGCGCCGCCGCATCGGCGAGATGAAGCTCGAGCACTACATCAAGGCCGCAACCCCGGGAAAATTTCTCGAGGACCTACTGAAGTTTTTTAGCAGCTGTCACGACGAGCTGCGCACGCCTGCGGATTACGACAACTATGTCGCCCGGCTGGAGCGCCATGAAATTCCGTTGCCGCGCATGGAGAAGAGCCGCCGCGCGCAAGACATGTCCGAAGAAGAGGTCCTGGGTCGTTGTCACGAAGTCGCGCGCGCCTTCCGCTTCGCCGAGGAGTTGCTGCACCAGGAGGGCCTCAGCACCTTCGGCCATATCATGACGCGCGCCGTCGATGTGCTCATGCGCCGCAGGTCGGTTCTGGAACGCCAGCAGCGCCGCGCGCGCTTCATCCTCATCGACGAGTTCCAGGACTCCAACGTCGCGCAGATCAAACTTGCCAGCCTGTTGGCCGGCGAGCAAGCCAATGTCTTCGCCGTCGGCGATCCCGATCAGGCCATCTATCAGTTTCGTGGCGCCACCAGTGACGCCTTCGATCATTTCCTGCAAACCTTCGGCCCGGGGCGTGTCCAGCGCGTAACCATGTCGGCCAATCGCCGCTCCACGCCGCCGATCCTGCGCTGCGCGCATCAGCTCATTCAATGCAACCCGACGATCGCCAGTGTCGAGGGAGGCTGGTCGCGGCAGCCTCTCACCTGCGCGCGCGCGGATCGCGATCCACGGCTGGCAAGTGCGAGGCTGGTGCATGCCATCGTCCACAGCGGGCCTGAGCAGGAAGCCGCCTTCGTCGCCGATACCATCCATGCGATGCGACACGACCAGCCGGGATTGCGGCTTAGCGATATCGCCGTACTCTATCGCGCCCACTATTGCCGCGATCAGATTGTCGCCGAGCTCACCTGCCGCGGCATACCGGTGCGGGTCAAGGGCGCGGATCTTTTCGACACCCCGGAGCTGCGCGACACCATAGCGGTGCTACGCATTCTGGATTCGTCGCATCCCGTCGCCCTCTTTCGTGTGGCCGCGCTGCCGCAGTTCCATGTCGACCCCGAGCGCTTTCGCGACGAGCTAGCTCTGGCGGGCCAGAACTTCTCCGCCGAGGCTCTGCTGGAAAACGTTCCCGGCGGCGCGCAGGTCGTGGAGACGATTCGCGCAGCGCGGCAGGAATTGCTCGATGCCAACAACGCACTCGCGCCTGCTCTGAAGATCGCGCAGCGCGCCTTTGGCCTTCCCGACTCGATGCCGCTGCGCCGCCTGTGCGACTTTGCCGATCGCTGGCTCGAAAAGCCAAAGCAGATTGTCGGCGCAGGCACGCTGAATGAATTTCTGCAGTATGCCGCGGTGTTTCGCGAAGAGGCGAAGGGCACGCTAGTGGAGGAGACCGACGAGGACGATCCCGTGGCCGCGCTTGAACCGGGCGAGCTGGCTACGGCTCCAGTCGAGGATGCCGTGCAACTGATGACCGTGCACGCCGCCAAAGGGCTGGAGTTCCCGACGGTGTTTGTGACGCGTGTGGTCTCGCCATCGTTTCCCAGCGGCTACAAAGAGTCTCTGGTGGAGTTTCCGCAGCAGCTGCGCAACCGCCAAACGGCAGAGAGTGATCCTAAGACTCTGCATGAGCAGGAGGAGCGCCGGCTCTTCTACGTCGCCATGACGCGCGCGATGGATGGCCTCTACCTCTGCGGGCCCAAGCCGCGCGGCAAGGATCCTGTTCCCTCGCGCTACATGCGCGAACTGGTCTCGTACGCGAATAGTTCTTTGCGAGGAGCGATCGAATGGCGATTGTTGCCGCCAGAGACGCACATCGCGCAGATTGCAGCCGCGGCTGACCCACAGCTGCCAGTATCGCAGTGGACGCAGCTCGAGCCGCGGCGGGATGGGCGCCTGCTCGAATTAAGCGCCAGCTCCTTACAGGACTACGAGAACTGTCCGCTGAAATATAAACTCCGTTACGACTGGCGCTTGCCGGAAGATGCGAGCGCAGCGCTGCAATTCGGCAGCGCCATGCATCTGGCGTTGAAGGCATATTTCGATGGCGTGCGCGCCGGCCGGCCTCTTCATGAGGACAGTGTGATCGATTCCTTCCTCGACGAGTTTGGCAAGGCGAAGATCGACGATGAGGTGCAGCGCGATCTGTACACCAGCCAGGGCCGCGAGCAGCTCTCTGCGTTCTTGCGTTCTCCGCTCGCGCGTCCTGCCAATAACGTGCTGGAGACCGAACGCCGCTTCAAAGTTGAAATCGGCGGCGCCAAGGTGAAGGGCCGCTTCGATCGGGTCGATCGCCTCGCCAACGGCGATGTCGCCATCATCGACTTCAAGACGGGTAAGGCGAAGACGCAGGATGATGCCGACGACAGCTTGCAGCTTTCCGTCTATGCGCTGGCGGCGAAGGCGTTGGGCCACTCGGCCTCGTCGCTGGTCTTTATCAATCTGCAGAACGGAACGGCAATCGAATCGCGCCGCGCGCCAAAGCAGTTGTCGGAAGCGGAAGAGCAAGTCAGGACGATTGCCGCGAAGATCGCCGCCGGCGAATTCGATCCCAGGCCCAGCGGCGCTTGCCTGTGGTGTTCGTATCAGACGATCTGCCCAAAGCACGAAGAACCGCTTCCCCGCCCCGCGACCAGTCAGCCAGCCAAAGTGAATTAGCTGCAAAAAGCGAAGGGGAACGCTTGCGCGTCCCCCAGTTCGTTCGGTCAAAGGCTAGGTTAGTGCTTCTTCTTCGCAGCTTTCTTAGCCTTCTTTGCAGCCTTCTTAGTTGCCATTTTTCTATTCTCCCTTTTTCCATTTGTCATGGAAGCCTGCGATAACTTTCATCGCATTTTGTTAGTTGTATAGAGTCATTGAAAACAATAGTCAAGCAAAAAACGCATGCGCATTCGCCGACGCGACGATGCACGAAGCCGGTGAAGGGTGTCTTCGTCATGATGAATTTCTGATCGCACTCGCGCCGCGCTCGCATCGCCGGACTCGCACATGCGTGAAAGCCGCATAAACATTGGCTATTTCAACGCTCGCAAAACTGCGCCGCTCAGCGCATCATGCCACGCGTGCGCCATCATTCCCGCGCGAAGGCTCTTTCGCCACCATGCGAGTAACCCAAACATTAATCCGAAAATTGCGATCAAAATCATGCGCGCGACGCCCTCGTAGCCGTGTGACGCTCCAAACACGATCGCCGAGAGCAGCACTCCGCTGAGCATCGAGTTCGTCATCGCCGCGAACTGCCGCTGCAGATATCCGCGAAAAATGATCTCCTCGCAGAAGCCGGCGGTCGCGCTCACGCAGAACCAAACGGTGAGCTCCAGGTTCGTCGTCGGACTCAGAAATCCCAGCTGCCGGCGCATGCTTTCGAATTTGCCGGGATGATCGAGATGCATCAGTTTGGCGCCGACTCCCAGCACAAACATCGCGCAGCCCCAGAACGCGCCGGCAAAGACCACGTCGAGGAAGAAATCTTCCATCGTCGCCCAGCGTCCGCCGATCAGATCGCGCAGGCGCATGCGTTTGCGAATGCCCAGCCAGACCGCGCCGGTCAGAATCCACTCCCACGTCATCGTCCAGAAGTACAGCGCGAGCTTGTTGCCGCCAGACAAGGCATGCTTACCGCGCGTGCCATTCAGCGAAACGATCAACAACATCGCGATCAGGATCGCAGTGTGCCACCACGGAGCCAACAGGCGGGTGCGCGATGCGGAAGAGTTCTGCGTTTCGGGTGGGATTTGTGCGTCCGTGGCCAATGCATCTCCATCTTATAATGAGGAACGAGCCTTCAGCTGCGAGCCCCGAGCCTCTAGCCGAGAGTTTTTCGGCGAGCGACTGCCTCGTGTTGCATCGATCCATGAGCGCGTGACGCCAGTATTCGAAGTCCTTGTTCTCAGCTCGTGGCTCGAAGCTCGAGGCTTGGAGCTAGAGGCTCGCGGCTTATTTCATCTCAGGAGCTAACATTCATGGCCTTCATCGAAGATGTTGTCATCGTCTCGGCAGTGCGTACACCCATCGGAAAGTTTCAGGGCTCGCTGTCAGACCTCACTGCGCCGCAGCTGGGCGCGATTGTCGTGCGCGAAGCGGTGAAGCGCGCGGGCATCGATGCCAACTCGGTCGACGAGTGCATCATGGGCAACGTTGTCACCGCAGGGCTGGGACAGAATCCCGCGCGGCAAGCCGCGCTAGGGGGCGGACTGTCGTCGAGCGTCGGCGCGATGACCATCAACAAAGTTTGCGGGTCGGGATTGAAAGCGGTTGCGCTCGCGCAGCAGGCCGTCCAGACCGGCAACTCGCACATCGTGGTCGCAGGCGGCATGGAGAGCATGACCAACGCGCCTTATCTTCTGCAGAACGCGCGCAAGGGATTCCGTCTTGGCGATCAGAAGGTCGTCGACGCGATGGTGCACGACGGCCTGTGGGACGCCTACAACGACTACCACATGGGCAACACGGGCGAGAACGTTGCCGACAAGTACAAGATCACGCGCGAAGAGCAGGATGAGTACGCGCTGAACTCACACCGCAAGGCGCTGAGCGCGATCAACGAATGCCGTTTCAAGGATCAGATCATCCCGGTCGAGCTGCCGGCGAAGAAGAAGGGCGCGCCGCCGGTGCTCTTCAGCAAAGACGAAGGCCCGCGCGAGGACACGACCCTGGATGTGCTGCGCGGATTGAAGCCCGCATTCAAGAAGGACGGCACGGTGACGGCCGGCAACGCTCCCGGCGTGAATGACGGAGCGTCGGCGCTGGTGGTGATGTCGGCGGTAAAGGCGAAGGAGCTGGGACTGAAGCCGATGGTCCGTATCGTCGCGCAGTCGACCAGCGGCATCGATCCGGCGTGGGTGATGATGGCGCCGGTGGATGCCGTGCGGCAGCTGTGGAAGAAGACGGGATGGAAGAACGAGGACGTCGACCTCTACGAGCTGAATGAAGCGTTCTCAGTGGCCGCGATTGGGGTGACGCGCGAACTCGGCGTCGATCTGAACAAGGTCAATGTAAACGGCGGTGCGGTTGCGCTGGGACATCCCATCGGCGCCAGCGGCGCGCGCATTTTGACGACGCTGATCTACGAGATGATCCGTCGCGACGTGCACAAGGGAATCGCCGCGCTGTGTCTTGGCGGAGGAAATGCAGTGGGGCTGGCGGTGGAACGGTAAGACGCGACCCTGATTTCATTGCGGCGCAGGGTGGAGCACCGCTTCAGGGGTGCAGTTCGGATACAGGAAGAAGCAGGCTTTAGCCGCTGAGGTAAACAAAAACACTACCTCAGGCGCTAAAGCGCATTGTAATTGGATTGCCGTCCCTGCACGCCTGAAGGCGTGCTCCACCCTTTAACTGCTCGCAGTCTCTAACCGTGGTAAGCTAATCTCATCCGCAGAATCGGACGACCTATGACGCGCATCGATACACTAAATGCCCTCACCCAAGCAGGCGCCCGCCGGTTCCAGCAGTGTTGTCTCTGCTGTTGTTGTCGCTAGCCGTACCTTCGCTTCCCCGACCAATCAAATCTTTTCGCCGGCCAACGTGCCAGTAACCTTTGGAGATAGACCATGAAGATAGCCAATGACGTTACCGAATTGATCGGCAACACGCCCCTCGTCCGCCTGAACAAAGTGACCAACGGCGCGCGCGCCACCGTCGCCGCCAAACTGGAGAGCTTCAACCCGTGCAGCAGCGTGAAGGACCGCATCGGCGTCAGCATGATCAACGAAGCCGAGCGCGCCGGAAAGATTCATCCCGGCAAGACTATCCTGATCGAGCCGACCAGCGGCAACACCGGTATCGGCCTGGCCTTCGTCGCCGCAGTGAAGGGTTACAAGCTGATCCTCACCATGCCGGAAACGATGAGCATGGAGCGCCGCGTTCTGCTGCGCGCATACGGTGCCGACATCGTCTTGACGCCTGGTCCGAAGGGCATGAAGGGTGCGATCGCGAAGGCGAACGAGATTCTCGCGGAAACTCCGAATGGTTTTATGCCGCAGCAGTTCGATAACCCGGCCAATCCGAAGATCCACCGCGAGACGACCGGTCCTGAGATCTGGAACGACACCGACGGCAAGGTCGACATTCTCGTGTCGGGCATCGGCACCGGCGGAACGCTGACCGGCGTCTCGGAATTCATCAAGCCGAAGAAGCCGTCGTTCAAGGCGATTGCGGTTGAGCCGGTGGAGAGTCCGGTGCTCTCCGGCGGACAGCCGGGGCCGCACAAGATTCAGGGTATCGGCGCGGGATTCATTCCCAGCATTCTGCGCGCCGATTACATCGACGAGGTTGTTCAGGTGACCAGCGAAGAAGCGATCACCATGGCACGCCGACTGGCGCTGGAAGAAGGGCTGCTGGTGGGAATCTCGTCTGGCGCCGCTGCTGTGGCGGCATTGCGCGTAGCGAATCGCCTGGAGAATGAGGGCAAGCTGATCGTTGTGGTTCTTCCGGATTATGGCGAGCGCTACTTGAGCAGTATCCTGTTCGAGAAGCTGCGCGATGAGGCGCTGGCGCTGACTGCAGCCGAGGTTGCGGTGTGAAGTTTTTCTCCTCCATGCGCGAAGACATTGCCGCGGTGCTCGACCGCGATCCCGCGGCGAAGTCTGGGCTGGAGGTGGTGCTGCTCTACTCCGGGCTGCACGCGCTTTGGGGCTATCGCGTTCATCACTGGCTGTGGATTCACGGCTGGCGTTTTGTTGCGCGCGCGATGTCGCAGTGGGGGCGGCTGATCACGGGAATCGAAATCCATCCCGGCGCGGAGATTGGCCGGCGCTTCTTTGTCGATCACGGAATGGGAGTCGTCATCGGTGAGACCACGATCATCGGCGACGATGTGACGCTCTTCCAGGGCGTGACACTCGGCGGCACCGGCAAAGAGAGCGGCAAGCGGCATCCCACACTGCACAACGGGGTGGTGATTGGTGCGGGCGCGCGCGTGCTCGGCAACATCGTCATCGGGGAGAATTCGCGGATCGGCGCCGGATCGGTAGTCTTGCGCGATGTGCCGGACAATTCGACCGTCGTCGGCGTCCCCGGGCACATTGTCCTGCGTCGCGGTAAGCGCGTGGTCATCACCGATCCCAAGCAGATTAACGATCCGCTCTCGGAGGCGTTGGCCGCGGTTGCCAATGAGGTGAAGAAGCTGAAGGAAGAAGTCCACGAACTGCAGGGACGGCAGTTCATCCCCACCGACGGCGACGACAAGCTGCAAGAGATCATCGAGATTGACTACCAGATATAAACAGCAAGTGCCAAACGCGCTGTCAAACGTTTGGTCTGATCCGTTTAAGAGTGCGCTTAGGTGTGCTGGAAGCCCGTTAGAGTCTCCGGAAACTGCATCGTGTCAGGGCACGACTTCAGTCGTGCCGCAAGAACCGAGCAAGGAATTGGGCTTTAGCCCCTGCTACTGCAACCGCAAGCGCTGAGCCCATATCTTTCGACTCGCGAAGAAGGTCGACACACGACAGCAGTGCCGCCGGCTGAAGCCGGCTCCGGAGGGAATAAAAATGGCACCTGTCGGCACGACTCAAGTCGTGCCCTGACACAAAACATACGCGGAAACTGACTTTCACTTACCGTCCGAAAGTGTACCCGTAAAACGAAAAGGGTTTCAGCCGCTGGAGTCATTGGTTCATGACGGCGACTGAAACCCGCAGGTGAGCGCTGCTTTTAACCCGCTATCGGCCAGCACCCCCAAACTCAATCGATCAGTAGGTACGATCGTCCCAAACTTCGGCACTGCCCCACTGATGCGTCACGTCCTCGGCCTTTACCTCAAAGTGATGCACTCCCATTGAGGTCGAGACCCACGCCTGGAACGACGGCGCGCCCTGCAGCGTCTGCACGAGATTACCGTCGAGATAAATCTGATACTCGGTGATCTTGCCGTTCGGGCTCGAGGCCTGCACCTGCAGATTGGTCGCCGGTCCGGCATGCTGGCCGTTGTACGGTGTGCTGATGGTCACCGTCGGTACCTGCCCCTTAATCGTGTACACCGCCGCCGGCGACATCTGATTCTTGATGCTCGGCGCTCCGATCGCCTGCACGAACAGCTGATAAGTGCCGGGGGCGAAGTCGTACTGTGACAGATCGAGCGTGTGGGTGCCGACATAGAAATCACCCAGCGACATCAGGTTCACGCCGTCGACCGAGATGTAGACCGTGTAGTGATCGAGCGTGGATTCACTGGGCACGCTCCACATCAACATGTTGCCGCCGACGCTGGCGGAGACACTTAGGCAATTGTCGATGCCGCTCTGGATCTCGGTGCCTTCCTCATAGTCATGCCAAGTGACGACCTGCACGGCGTCGAGACGGTCGGTGTAAGCGCGCACCGCGCCCCAGGAGTCCATCCAAGTCTTCCCGCACAACTGCTGGATGTGGCGGCCTCCGGGAGGCGCCCAGCTCGCGACCACGTCGTTAAAGCCCTTCCAGGTCGACGCCCAGTTTTTCTTCAACTGATGCTCGCCGGCGATCTTCAGGAAGTACTGCGTGTAGTCGAGACCTTCGTAGCCATCCTGCAGTGGATCTTTGGGCGAGAGCCAGCCGTAAGCGCCGATGGTGTACTGATTGGTGAAGGCGCCGGCATTCTCGAAGATCCATTCCAGGTCGGTGTTCTGATTTTCGATGGTCGTCCAGTTGATGTCATAGGCTTCCATGCCGAACTGCAGGACGATGACCTTGCCGTCGCTGTTCTTAATGGCCGCCGGCGAACTGAAGTAGCCTTGCTTGCGCGCATAGGAAATGATGTTCAGCAACGCCTGCGTCGCCGAGCAACTCGGGTAGCAGGAGAACCACTCGATCGCGCCCTGATCGATCATCAAGGCAAACTTGAGGTTATTCTGCTTTTCCAGTTGAGGCTTAAGGACTTCGGTCGCGCTCTCCTCGTAGCTTCCCGGGCCATACCAATCTACCAGCACGCCGTCAAAACCGCGGCTGGTCAGGTCGGCAATCTCTCGCGTCACCTGATTCGAATCCTTCGAACTGTAACCGATGTTGGGATGCGTGCCGTGTACCCAGTAGGGAATGTAAGTGGTGTAGACCTTCGCGCCTTGCTGCGACTCCGAGAGCAACGTGTGTACGTTGACCTTGCTGACGTTGCTGGCGGCCAGATCGCCGTTGTCGACGCACTGGCCGTTGGTCACGGTCGTGATCTCGCATCCGGGAAAGGAATTCGCGGCTGCAGTGTTGTTCGAGGTCTGGGCGCTGAGCGTGGTGTTGGGAATGATCTGCTGATAATTCGTGGCGTAAACAGGGATTGACAAACCTAGCGCTAAGGCCAGGCAGGAAGTGGCGGCAAATTTGCACATCAGAGCTCTCCGGGGCACGCGGCGCTTTGCATCGCCTTCGCGCGAAATGGGCCCTGCACAGAACTGGGTGGAAACAATGGGAGTGTATGAGAACTAAGGCTACGTCGTAACCCCGTCAATGCCTGATGCGCGCGAGGATTTTCTACCTAGAGCCGCGTGAGACCGGTGGCTGGAGTTCTAAGGTGAGCCAGAGGCACCTTAGCTTCGCGGAACGAATCTTCCGGCAGACAAATGCACCTGAGATGGCAAACCGCAGCGAAGGCATGGCCATCGTACAGAACATCAGCCTCGCGCAGATCCGGCGCGGGCGGAAATCACAGACATGCCAATGCAGCTTGAGGACCGTCCCCATGTAAGTACGACCGCGAAATCACCGCCGCGACGCCGGCGTTGGATCGGTGTTGCGGCGCTGATCGTTTTCTTGAGCCTGGTCGTGCTTACCGCCATCAGCCTGAAGGAATGGCCCTTCACTCGCGCTACCGTCCTACAGGCCTTGGAGCAGCAATCAGGCAGCGCGGTCGAGATTGGCAGCTTCCAGCACATCTATTTTCCGCATCCCGGCTGTATCGCCCAGAATGTCATCTTCCGTCGCAGCGGCAATTCCACGCCGCTGATCACCATCCGCAAGCTGACGATCATGGGCAGCTATCACACGCTGATGCTGCACCACATCACCATCATTCGCGCGGAAGACACCCATCTGCGCATTCCGGCGCGAGCAGAGGAGGTTGGGCCCGAGTCAACGCCGATTGATCTGGGCAGCTTGCATTCGGGGCTCACGATCGGCAAGATCATCGCCGACGGAGCGCAAGTCGAATTCCTCTCCGATCAGCCCGGCAAGCAGTCGCTGGTGTTTCACATCTCGAAGCTCGGGTTGCACAATCTGGCCGAGGGCCAGCCCCTGCTCTATCACGCCAGCATTCAGCTGCCTCTGCCTCCGGCTGACGTGTACGTGGAAGGGAAATTCAGCCCGGTGCGGCATGGTCAAGTTGGAACCACCGTGATGTCAGGAACGTTTGATGTGGAGCAGATGAAGTTTGGCGTCTTTGGAGGAATCGCGGGAACACTGGCCTCGAAAGGCAGCTTCGACGGCGTGCTACAGCACATCACCGTGCAGGGCGCGACCGATGCGCCGGACTTTGAGGTAACCGAGAGCGGGCATAAGCTTCATCTCGTCACGCATTACCAGGCGCTGGTGAACGGAATGAACGGCGACGTCGCGCTCAACTCGGTCACGGCGCAGTTTGGGCGCACGGCAATCAACGTGGCGGGAGAAAATGCAGGCGAAGATGATACCAAGGGCAAAACCGCATCGCTCGAGATCTACTCCGATGGCGCGCGCATCGAGGATCTGCTGCGGCTGTTCGTCAAAGACAATACAGCGCCGATGACCGGCTCAATCCTATTCCGCGCCAAAGCGACCCTGCCGCCGGACAATAGGCCGTTCATCGATAAGGTGCAGCTGCAAGGGGATTTCGGAATCAGCGGCGCGAAGTATCCGCATCCGGAAACGCAGAAGGACATAGATGTGCTGAGCGCGCGGGCGCAGGGGAAGGCAGATCAGGTGAAGGACGGAGACGACGAGCGCGGCAAAGACAGCTACGATCCGGGACGCGTGCTTTCAAACGTGAAGGGCCATGTGGTATTGCGCGATGCGATCGCGCACCTCAGCAACGTTTCATTCGATGTGCCGGGCGCGTCGGCCCGCGTAAACGGAACCTACAAGCTCAAGACCGATCAAATCGACTTCAAGGGCGACATGCACCTGGACACCGAGCTCTCGAAGGCGACAACCGGTGTGAAGTCGTTTCTGCTGAAGGTGATCCAGCCTCTGACGGCGCAAAAGAAGCATGAGGGATCGATTGTGAGTCTGAAGATTGAAGGGACGTACGACGATCCGAAGTATACCGTCCTGCCGACGACGAAGAAGCAGGACGTGACGCTTCTGCAGAAAAAAACTGCAGCGTCATCCCGAAAAGCCACGCATTAGCGCGACGAGGACGTAGCCGAACTGCAGCGCGATCTCACTCGCAGTGAGCGGCGATTCGTAGCGCGGTTCTGGATATTGGCTTTGAGTTGTTCGATCTCAGCGGCCTGGCGAGCTGCCATCTCCTGCACCAGGTCCAGCACCGTCTTCTGTCTGACTTCGCCAATCTGTATGAGTTGCATGCCACTCAGAGTAGTCCAAAGCGAACACCCAAACATCCCCTGACGGTAGGACGGCGTCTACAACCTCTAGGGTAGACGGAAATCATTTCCAAAAATCAGCAAGCTTCGTGTCAGGGCACGACTTCAGTCGTGCCGCAAGAGGCGACGGTAAATACGGGCTTTAGCCCCTGCGATGCTCATGCAGGAGCTAAAGCACCTTGTGCCGCCGGCTAAAGCCGGCTCGGCAAGAAATAGTGAGCTTACCGGCACGGCTGAAGTCGTGCCCTGACACGGAGCAATTCACTAAGACAGCTTCCACCTCAATGTATTCCGGTCGATCCGTTTAGCGAGCGCAATCCGCCATTCAACGCGCAAATGCCCATGTTTGTTGGCGTTCTGTCGATGTTTCAGGCGACGTTGCGATAGCATCGAGAAAGATGCGAGAAAGCTACCGCCGCTGGATCTACAACTGGGAGTCGCGCCTTACCTCACGCGACAACAACCGCATCGTGCGGCCCTTCGAGTGGGGACTGGAGTGGACGGCTCGCTGGCCGGGAGTCGAGCAGCTTACTCCGCCGCACGATAAGGGCGATCGTGAAGCCATGGTCGAATACATGGCGGCGGTGAATGATCGGCTGATCCAAAACAGCGACGAGTTTTTCGCCTACACGACGCCGGCGGACTTTCGCATCGAGCATCGCAAGGTCGAACTCTTTCACACGGGCAGCGAGCCTCCCAAGACCAAGCTCAAGGACGAGTTGGGCAAGTTCCTGCGCTTTACCTCGGCGGTGGAATCGCCGTATCCGGAGAACAACTGCGTCAACGCGCGCTGGTTTCCGGCGCGAGGACATCGCGCGGTGGTGCTGCTGCCGCAGTGGAACGCCGACGGCGTCAGCCAGAACGCGCTCTGCCGCGTCTTCAACATGCTGGGCATTGCGGCGCTGCGACTGAGCATGCCCTATCACGACATCCGCCGGCCGGAGGGGCTGACGCGCGCGGACTATACGGTGTCCGCCAATATCGGCCGGACGATCGACGCGACGCGGCAAGGCATCGCCGACATCCGTTCGTGCATGGATTGGCTGGAGCATCGTGGCTATTCGCGATTGGGGATTGTTGGGACGAGCCTGGGATCGTGCTACGCATTTCTCGCGAGCGCGCATGATCCGCGCATACGGGTCAACGTCTTCAATCACGCGTCAACGGCGTTTGGCGATGTGGTGTGGACCGGGCAATCGACGCGGCACATCCGCGAAGGCGTCGAAGCGGTGTTGACGCAGGAGCAGCTGCGGCGCGTGTGGCTGTCGATCAGCCCAATTGTTTACTTCGACAAGTTCAAGCGCTGGCCGAAGAAGTCGCTGATGATTTATGGACGGTATGATCTGACGTTTCTGCCCGAATTTTCGGTGCAGACGGCGGGCGAATTTTTGCGGCGCGGGTTGGATACCACGATCAAGGCGCTGCCCTGCGGGCATTATTCGCTGGGCGAGACGCCGTACAAATATATGGACGCGTGGCACATCTCACGATTCCTGGCGAAGGCGTTCTAGTATTTCCGCATGTGGATTTCGGCGCCATTCTTCTCGAACTTCACCTCATCCATCAGCTGGTTGATCAGGTAGATTCCGCGGCCGTGATTGGAATAGACGTTCTCGCCGCGGCAGGGGTCGGGAATGGCGAAGGGATCGAAACCGGAGCCGGGATCGCGCACCACGATGAGCATGCCGCGTTCTTCATCGCAGCCGACGCAGCATTGCACTTTCTTGTTGGGATCGCCCTTGCAACCATGAATGATGGCGTTGGCCAGGGCCTCGCGCAGCGCGGTCTCGATCTCAAATTCCTTGCCGGCAGCGCATTCAAGACCACGGGCCATCTCCATAATGCCTTCTACCACGGGACTGATAGCCGTGGGATCGGCGTTGAGCGTGACCTCAATGCGTATCATCAGTTTGGAGCGGTCGAACTCCACTGTAGGACAGCTGGACTCCACAACGGCTCCCCCACACGAGATCGTCCGGCATACTGTTACAGAAAAGCACTGGCCGGTCAAGCGGGAAAGCAAAAAGCGGGGCGAGTGCACCCCATTTCGTGCCAGACAGTTCTGGCTTCTATGATGCGTGAAAACGGCACAAGATTCGGCGGGTAGACTGTCAGTTTTCGGGCGGAGCACGCCTTCCAGGCGTGCAGTTGAAGCCCTCTGTTGATATCCGGCTTTATCCGCCGCGGTAATGGGACCGATTACCTCAGGCGCTAAAGCGCGTCTTGAGATGTGGCCGTTTATGCACGCCTCAAAGGCGTGCTCCACCATGGACAGCAGCTGTTTGCTCACCCCCCCCCGTTTATCCGCCTAAAATCGATGAGATTTATCGATTTTCGTGTAAGCTGATGGGGAATCGAGATCGGTAGCTCAGCCCAGAGCAATCGCGCCACTGACTAAAGATGAAAAAGACCCTTCTTGTCATCCTGTTTCTTAGTCTCCTTTCGCCACTGCTTGCCCAGGACATCAACATCGCAGCCGCCGCCGATCTCAACTACGCGATGAAGGACCTGGCGTCGCGCTACGAGCAAAAGACAGGCGACAAAGTAGCGCAGTCGTTTGGTGCCTCGGGCAACTTCTATTCGCAGATTTCCAACGGTGCGCCGTACGACATTTTCTTCTCCGCCGACCTGGATTACGTGAACAAGCTCGCGGCTGCCGGGAAAATTGACAACGCGTCTGTGCGGACCTACGCCATCGGACATCTGGTGCTATGGGTGCCGAACAGCTCGAAGCTGGATCCGCAGAAGCTGAAGATGGACGTGCTGATTAATCCTTCAGTGAAGAAGATTGCCATCGCCAATCCTGAACACGCACCCTATGGCAGGGCGGCGATGGCGGCGCTGGAATTCTTCCAGATCAAGGGTCTGGTCTCGGACAAGCTGGTACTGGGAGCGAACATCAGCCAGGCCGCGCAGTTTGTGCAATCCGGCAATGCGCAGGCGGGGCTGATCGCGCTGTCGCTGGCGATGTCTCCGGCGATGAAGGACGCCGGTAAGTATTGGGAGCTGCCGCAGGACGCGTACCCTGAGATACAGCAAGGTGTCGGCGTCCTCACGACGTCGAAGAACAAGAAAGCGGCGCAGGCGTTTATCGATTACATTAGTTCGCCAGAGGGCACGGCCGTGCTGGAGCAGTACGGCTTCCACGTCCCCAACGGCAAATGATCCTGCAGGCACTCACGCTAACGTTGCGACTGGCGCTGACCGTGTCTGCCATTTTGCTCATCGTTGGCATTCCCCTCGCTTACTGGCTGGCGTATTCGCGCAAGCGCTGGAAGTTTTTCGTCGAGGCCATCGTCGCGCTGCCGATCGTGCTGCCGCCGACGGTGCTGGGCTTTTATGTTCTGGTCGCGATTGGGCCGCTCAGCCCCGTAGGACGGTGGTATCAGTCGGTCGTCGGACATCCGCTGGCGTTTACGTTTTCGGGCCTGGTAGTCGGATCGGTCTTATATAGCCTGCCGTTTGCGGTGCAGCCGATGGCGACGTCGTTTGCGGCCATCGATCGCAAACTTCTCGACGCGTCTTCCCTGCTGGGCGCCTCGCGCTGGCGAACCTTTCGCCGCATCGTATTGCCGCTGGGATTGCCGGGAGTGCTCACAGGGTTCGTCCTCAGCTTCGCACACACGCTGGGCGAGTTTGGTGTAGTGCTGATGATCGGCGGCAACATCCCCGGTGCGACGCGAACTATCTCCATCCTCATCTTCGACCAGGTCGAAGCACTCGATTATGCCGCGGCGAATCGCACGGCACTGCTGTTGCTGGTTCTGTGCTTCGCCATGCTGGCGGCGCTGTATGGATTGCGGCGGCACGGGGTATGGAACGTGTGGGGATGGAAATGAGCGGCGGAGAGCTCAACGTCCGCATCCGCAAGAGCTTCGGCGGGGAGCGAGGGTCGTCGTTTGCGCTGGATGTGGAGTTCTCCGCGGCGGCGGGGTTCACGATTCTGTTTGGAGCGTCCGGCGCTGGCAAGACGACGCTGCTGGATTGCATTGCCGGATTGCAGAGGCCGGAGGCGGGCCGGATTGCTGTGGGCGCGAATGCGCTGTTCGATGAAGACGAGCGCGCGAACGTTCCGCCGAATCGGCGAGCGGTGGGATATCTATTGCAGTCGCTGGCGCTGTTTCCTCACATGTCGGTCGCGCAGAATGTGCAGTACGGATTGGATCGGCTGGAGAGATCCGAACGCGAGGCACGCTGCGCACAAGTGCTGGAGGCGTTTCGAATTGCCGCACTGGCGGAGCGGCAGCCGGAAGAGATCTCCGGCGGCGAGCGGCAGCGAGCGGCGCTGGCGCGGACGCTGGTGACACGGCCTCGCGTGCTGCTGCTGGATGAGCCGCTGACGGCGCTCGACGCGGTGACGAAGGCGCAAATTCTCGACGACCTGCGGGCATGGAATCGCGAGCAGCAGATTCCGATTCTTTACGTCACGCATCAACGCGAAGAGGTGTTTGCGCTGGGCGAGAATGTGATTGCTCTAGATGCCGGGCAGATTGTGGCGCGTGGTTCGCCGCACGACGTCTTGCAGCGGCCGCAGTCGGAGACGGTGGCACAACTGGCGGGCTTCGAGAATATCTTCGATTGCAACTTTGTCGCCGATCATCCGGAGCAAGGGACGATGACGTGCCGTGTCGCGGGATCGGCGGTCGATATTGAAGTGCCGTTGTCGCGGATTGATCGAGCGCGGCCAGTGCGAGTTGGGATTCGCGCGGGCGACATTTTGTTGGCGTCGAGCGCGCCGCAGGGATTAAGCGCACGCAACGTTTTTCCCGGGACGATCACGTCGTTGGAGCAGCGCGATGTGATGGTAATCGCACGCATGAATTGCGGCGCAGAGTTCGAAGTCCATGTCACGCCCGCGGCACGAGAGGAATTGAAGTTGGCAGTGGGCGGAAAGGTGTGGATGGTGGTGAAGACGTATTCGTGTCAGGTCATGCAAAATTAGTGAGGGTGGAGCAGGCGTGCAGGCGCAGCCCCAATTTTGACTCGTGCTTTAGCACCTGAGGTAACCAATCCCTTACCTCAGCGGCTGAAGCCGAGACCTTCATCGAATCTCAACTGCACGCCTGAAGGCGTGCTCCACCCCTAATCGACTTGCTCGATCTGAAGCTGGCCCGTCACCGTACAATGTGGTAGTGGTTCGTTTTCGATTTCCACAGAAGGTTCTAGCGATGCTTTTGAATCCAGTCCCATAGCCAGTTCTCGGCCCAACCCGTATAGTTCGCTGGCGTGGATGCCAGATTCATCTCGCCGATAAAAACGTGGTCTCCTTCACCGAGGAGGGGCTTGATGCGACCTAACCATGTTTCAAGGTCGGTATTAGTCCACAGAATCCAGCTGTTAGGAGCATATCTCGCCCAGTCGAGCGCCAAATTAAAAATCGGCTCCAATTCATTAACTTTCGGCACGCCGCTCCAATGGAATCCAAAATGGACAAAGCGCGCTCCCACTATGGCCATTTATTTCGGCTCCCGATCTGGAAGTTTAGGAATATCTTCGCTGACAGCCAAGGTTCCTATCCCTGGAGAAAGTGATGGCCGCTGCTCCTCCGAGCTGGGTATGTACCCTTTAGCGGCAGCTTGGAACTTGCGGTAGCCGCTCCATTCAGCACCTTCCAAGACCGCGACATCGGGATGATTTCCGGCAAACCACAATACACAGCCGAACCAGCCAAGAAAGACAATTGCAGCAATAACGATTACGCAGATGATTGCTGAATCGGAATGGAGTCTCGCAGCAGCAATAGCTACAGCGATTAAGAGAACACCGAGCGCAATGGCAGATTTTCCCAAGACGCCGCTCCCGAATCTGAGGACTCCGCCAACTTCCTTGATGTAGGCAATTGGATCGAACTCACTCATTTAGGTATCTCGGGAATTGCGCTTGAATCCAATTCCGAGATACACTTGTGCGACAGTCCCGGAAATGGACTAGCGCTACCGCTTCAACCCCACGCATCCCGCCAAGAATGAGATGGGGAAGCGGCAGGCATTTTCTACTTTATCTATTGGAATGTTACTCTTCGCCTAGCGCCTTGAGAAGCATCTTCCGTTCGATCTGCGATTCCGATGCGACCGGTTTCGGTAGTAGTGCGCACAACTCCTCAACACTCCAAACGTGGTCGGTAAGGCCAGCGGCCATCGCTGGCGTGATGCGTAGCGTCTGATGCACGCGGCAAAAATTGTAGTGCATGAAGTGCAGTGCCACGGCATAAACGTGATTGTCGAATTTCTTAGAGAAGCCGTTTGTTAGGCGAGTGAAGCGACGAATCGCCATTCGCATCGTCAGGTTCTGACGTTCAACGTAAGACGTACTTACGTGCTTCGGGTCAGGATTCCCGCTCACAACTTTCATGTCCACTCCTATGCAGGTTGCAGGGCTGTACCGCGATTCGTCCGGCGTTGCCGCGCCGTAGAGTTTATGGAGTTGGGCGTAATCCACTTCTGAGCCAAAGGCCGCTTCGATGGCGTCTGGATAGGCTCTCAGCGCGTCGGTGGTGATCTGTGGGCGTCCGACGATGCGGTCGGCACAATCTTGCATGAAGTCCACTGCCGCGCCCTTGTCCCGCGCTCCGACGAAATACGAGACGATCAGCTTCGTATCGGCATCGATGCCAACCCACGTCCAAGCATCACCCCATCCGGCAAGCTCTTGCTCTGGCGTGACGTTCTTTTTCTTCGCGCCGATAAATTGCCAGATTTCGTCACACTGCAGGCGGTTAACACGGACGCAGCGCACGGCCCTATCGTGATACTCAGCGCACGCTTCGCCTATATCGGCCAGTAGTTTGAGGATCGCAGCATTTCGATACGCCAGTCATACGGGAGATCGCATTGACGCCCACGCCCTCAACAAAGGCCGAGATTACCTGAACCCGCTTGTCCGTGCTTAGAAGATTCATAGCGCCGCTCCAAGCACTATGTTATCAGTTAATCATATGATGTCAAGACATATTCTAGTAAAACATATTTTATGTTGAATATGTTCTACTGTCATGATACTGTCTGAAACATGGCACTAGTACCAATCACGGTGATGGGCTACCGCTGCGAGCGTTGCGGCCACGAATGGCTGCCGCGCGGCACCGTCAAGCGGGAGCCGCTGCAATGTCCTAAATGCCACAGTCCCTACTGGAACAGGCCGCGAAAGACGGCAATGTTGTCCTACGAAACCTTCCGTGACAAAGTGAAAGCCGCATTACATAAGTCAGGGCCGCTCACCTGGACGGAGATCAGAACGAACGCGAAGCTGCCCGAAGCATTCCCTAACAACAGGTGGGTTCATCGGCTCGAAGCGGAGATCGGCTTGAAGCGGAACAAAGATAAGCACGGTATCGTCAAGTGGAGCTTGGGCTAAACTGTGGCCATGCCACAGGCCAACAGGCTGCATCTGCCGAGTGCGACCGCCAAGCAGCAACTCGACAACAAATGGATTTGGAATGATGCGCGATCTGCGCACGCGGCAAACTTCTTCACGATTGGCTACACAGGCCGGAAGATCGACGAGATCATTGCGACATTGCAGCAGAACGGGGTTCGCACTTTGGTAGACATTCGCCAGAACCCAGTGAGTATGTATCGCCCCGAGATGTGTAAGACCAATCTCGCCACGATTCTGGAGGAGCGCGGGTTGCAGTATGCTCACTTCCCGCAACTCGGCGTCCCACGAGACATTCGGGCTAAGGCCATAGAAACTGGAAGCCGCAACATCATTTGGGAGTGGTACGACCAGCATGTAATAGCGTCATTCTTGGGCCGTAATCTGCACTTGTTTATCAATTCCTTCGAACACCCCGTGGCCCTGATGTGCGTAGAGGTTGACCCGCGTGAGTGCCATCGACATCGCCTATTCATGCGGTTGGAAGAAATGGGCCTAAGGGGGTTCGACTTATGAGCGATGCATGAGACAGCCTGAGGAAATAAAGAAGGGCTTGGTCGTTGTTCGCACATATCCCGTTCCAGAAGATGAGGGCGTTGAAAGCTCCTGCACGGCGCTTATTACAGACCAGCATGAGTGGGTTCGGCTCTTCCCGCTGCCGTACCGTTATCTTCCCCAACACCAGCGATTTCAGAAATATCAGCACATAGAAGTCGCGGTCACAAAGTCCAGCGATTCGCGGCTTGAAAGTTACAAACCAAAAGACGATTCGATCACGATACTCAGTGACCCATTGCCTACCGACAATGCGTGGCAGGCACGAAAAGATGTCGTGTTTCCAATGATGGCACGCTCTATGTGCGAGTTACAACGGAAGCAAAAGCAAAACGGGTATCCGACCCTCGGGTTCTTCCGTCCTAAGACGATTCACCAGCTTCTCATTCACGAGACTGTGCCCAATTGGACGCCTGCGCAACTCGACATCTTGAGACAAGAACACGTCTGGATGAAGAAACCGGCGCAAGAGCTTGAGAAAATACCTTATTGGTTCCGCTACGAATTTAGCTGCGATGATCCCGACTGCGGGGAATCGGACCCTCACTGCATGATGTGCGCAGATTGGGAGATTGGCGAAGCCTACCGAAGTTGGAAACGAAAATATGGCGACAATTGGGAAGCCCCATTTCGCCAACGATTTGAGACTGAGATGATTCGGGAAAAGGATACCCACTTTTTCGTCGGTACAATCAAAGCTCACCCGCAAACTTGGATTATCATCGGGCTGTTTTACCCACCGACCACACAGCAGGGGCAGCTTATATTTTCTCCGTAGCCTCGCGCACAACCCGGAAGGCCGCTTGGTTGGCGTCCTCTTTGTGGAGTGTGAGCGTACTCAATGGCACCTTCGCAGTCGGAGCGTCTAGGAGAATTTGCTTCGAAAGGTTGAATGCTTGGATTGTGGCGGACCGATCTTTCTTGGACACTCGTAAAACCTTGAATGTCGTATTGCCGTGGCCTTGCGCCAGAACGATCTGGCCCTTTTTGAATGATGATGCCATGCCAACAGTCTCCCACAGATGCAGACGGCTTCGCTACCCCTGTGGAAAAGCAAAACGAACCACTACCTACAATGTCGTTCGTTGACACCGCTGAATCATCTCTGATAGCTTCAATAGTTCCAGTTATATCTCTGCGCCCCCAGTGCATCTTCAGCCGTAGGCACTCAACGACAAAGAATGGACACCACTCTTCAACAAGCGGGCCAATTACTGCTCGACTCCATCCCCACGGCAGTAATGCTGCTGTTGATCTATGCCATCTACCAGATGCTGCTGCACAAGCCGCTGGAGCGGGTGCTGGGGCTGCGTCGCGAGCGCACCGAAGGCGCGGTGGCGAAGGCGCGTGCGGATGTAGCGTCGGCCGAGTCGCGCACCCAGGAATACGAGCAGAAACTGCGAGAGGCCAAGACCGCGGTGTTCAAGGCGCAGGAAGCGCGGCGGCAACAGGCGCAACAGCTGCGCGCGAAGGCCCTCGCCGAAGTGCGCCAGAGTGCCCAGGAAGAGATTCGGCAGGCGCGGGCAGGGATTGAACAGGATATGGCTGCGGCGCGCGCGGGTTTGCAGGCCGAAGCTCAGCAACTGGCGTCGGATATCATGCGCACGATTCTCAAGCCGAGTGGCACGGCGCCTGCGATAGGCGGCCTAGCATGAGGCGTCGATTCCTCGGTCGCTGGACCGCAATCCTCTTTGCCGCTTCCCTGGTGCTCGGCAACATCGCGGCCGCACAGAATTCCAGCTCGGAAGATCAGGCAAAACAGAATGCGGAGCAGCATAATGCTGCGGCCGAACAGAGCTCAGCCGGCGATGGTAATACCGGTATCGGCGAGATTCTGGCGAAGACGACCGAGCAATCGGCGCACACGGCGGAGAAGTGGGGACACAAAATTGGGCTAGGGCCAGACGCATCGTTCCTGATCTCCCTGCTTCTGAATTTCGCTGGCGTCTTCGCTCTCTTCTTCTTTCTCCTGAAATCAAAACTGCCGCAGGCCTTCCGCGAGCGCACCGCCGCGATTCAGAAAGGTATTAAGGACGCCGAAGCGGCGAGTGCCGATGCATCGCGGCGTCTGAGCGAGATTGAGACGCGGCTGGCGAAGCTGGACAGCGAGGTTGGGGAGATTCGCGCCGCGGCCGAGCGCGACGTTGCAGCCGAAGAGCAGCACATCAAGCAGGCTGCTGAAGAAGACAAGCAGAAGGTGATTGCGGCTGCCCAGGCGGAGATTGCGGCCATCGCGCGGAGCGCGCGTCGCGAGCTGAAAGGTTATGCGGCGTCGCTGGCGGTGGACCTGGCGGCGCGCGAGATTCGAGTGGATGAGCCGACCGATCAGGCGCTGGTGCGCGAGTTTGTCGACCAGCTGGGAAAGGACGGTAAGTAGCTATGGCCGCTGTTGCCAGCCGTTACGCCCGGGCGCTGGTCGAGGTGCTCATCGAGCAGAAGGCCGATACAGACATCGCGCGGCAGCAGTTGCACGCGATTGTCGACGCGGTGGAAGAGAGCAACGATCTGAAGCGTGTGTGGGAGTCGCCCGCTGTGCTGCCGGAACAGAAGCGTGCGGTGCTGGATGGCATCGCCAAGCAGATCAGCGCGCTGAAGCCGATTCGCAATTTCATGGCGGTGATCATCGATCATCGGCGAATCGGGATGTTGAACGACATCGCGCGGCAGTTCGAAGTGGAGCTCGACAAAGAGCTGGGGTTTACCGAGTTGGAAGTTTCGAGCGCGCGGCAACTGTCGCCGGGAGAGAAGCGCGCGGTGGAAACGCGCGTGGAAAGCATGACCGGCAAGAAGGTGCGCGCGCGCTTTGTTACCGATGCTCAGTTGCTGGGCGGCATGGTGGTGCGCGCGGGCAGCATGATTTATGACGGCTCGGTGCGCGGGCAGTTGGAGAAGATGCGGGTGGAGCTGAGCGCGGAATAGGACCGCAGTGATATAGGGGTCCTTCGACTCGCGGCTGAAGCCGCTCGCTCAGGATGACAGAGGGTTTTGGCGGACGCTTCGCTCAGGATGACAGGTTGTAAAACTATTTTGTGACGGCGCGGCTGATGCCGTGCCCCTTCAAAAATTATGGCGCAGATCAAAGCAGACGAGATCACCAAGCTCATACGCGAGCAGATCGACAACTACGAAACGAAGATCGCGGTCGACGAAGTCGGCACGGTCATGTCCATCGGCGACGGCATCGCCCGCGTTTACGGCCTCGACAAGGCCATGTCCGGCGAACTGCTCTCGTTCCCGCACAATGTCTCCGGCATCGCCATGAACCTGGAAGAAGATCAGGTGGGCGTGGTGCTGATGGGCGAGTACACCGAGGTCGAAGAGGGCGACGAGGTCAAGCGCACCGGCCGCATCATGAGCGTGCCCGTGGGCGACGCGCTCATCGGACGCGTGGTCGATTCGCTGGGCGTTCCCATCGACGACAAGGGGCCGATCGCGACCAGCGAGTACATCAACATTGAGCGCCTGGCGCCCGGCGTCATCGATCGCCAGCCGGTGAAAGAGCCGATGGCGACCGGACTGAAGGCCATCGACTCGATGATTCCCATCGGCCGCGGACAGCGCGAGCTAATCATCGGCGACCGGCAGACGGGCAAGACCGCCGTTGCGCTGGACACCATTATCAACAGCAAGGGCCGCGACCTGATTTGTATTTACTGCGCGATCGGGCAGAAGCGCTCGTCGGTAGCGCAGGTGGTAAAGACGCTGGAGGACTACGGCGCGATGGATTACACCATCGTCGTTTCGGCGTCGGCGTCCGATCCCGCTCCGATGCAGTACATCGCACCGTATGCGGCGTGCGCCATGGGCGAGTACTTCCGCGATAACAAGCGGCACGCGCTGTGCATCTACGATGATCTTTCCAAGCACGCGGTCGCATATCGCGAAATCTCGCTGCTGCTGCGGCGTCCGCCGGGACGCGAGGCGTATCCGGGCGATGTGTTCTATCTTCACTCGCGCCTGTTGGAGCGCGCGGCCAAGCTGAGCAACGATCTCGGTGGCGGCTCGCTGACGGCCCTGCCCATCATCGAGACGCAGGCGGGCGACGTCTCGGCATACATTCCGACCAACGTCATCTCGATTACCGACGGACAGATTTATCTTGAGACCGATCTATTCAACTCCGGCGTGCGCCCGGCGGTGAACGTGGGGTTGTCGGTGAGCCGCGTCGGCGGCAGCGCGCAGATCAAAGCCATGCGACAGGTTGCGGGAACGTTGCGACTTGATCTGGCACAGTATCGCGAGCTGGCGGCGTTCTCTCAGTTCGGCAGCGATCTGGACAAGGCGACGCAGGCGCAGCTGGCGCGCGGCGGACGTCTGACGGAGATCCTGAAGCAGGGCCAGTATGCGCCACTTCCCTTCTCCAAGCAGATTCTCATCATTTATGCCGGCACGCAGGGGCTGCTGGATGACATGGAAGTCAGCCAATTGCGCGAGTTTGAGAAAGGCTTGTACGCGTACGTGGACAGCGCGAATCCTGGCGTATTGAGGTCGATCGAAGAAAAGAAAGTTCTGGACGACGACATTCGCGCGGCGCTGACGAAAGTGATCAAGGAGTCTAAGGAGCGCTTCGTGAGCGAACATCAGGCAGCGCAACCAGCGTTGGCGAAGGCGGGCGCGTAAGATTTTCGGGATTACTGTTGCAACATCTGGGTGGAGCACGCCTTTGAGGCGTGCATTAGAGATCGCGGTTTGTTAATCGGCTTCAGCCGCTGAGGTAAATCCGGCGAGTTGAGTTACCTCGGCGGCTAAAGCCTGGCTCTTGTTGCGGTGATGACTGCACGCCTGAAGGCGTGCTCCACCCGGTAGGGCGAGTGGGTTGGCAATATAGGGGTCCTTCGACTCGCGGCTGAAGCCGCTCGCTCAGGATGACACTTCAGGTTTAGTAGGGTTGTACCGACGCGGCTGAAGCCGCTTGCTCAGGATGACAGACGAGGTTAAGTACTCGCGCAGGATGACAAGTTAGTAAGTGAGGTTATACCGACGCAGCTGAAGCTGCGCCCCTTCAAAGAAACATGGCGAACATACGGGACATCCGGCGGCGCATCCGCAGCGTGAAGAACACGCGGCAGATCACCAAGGCCATGAAGATGGTGGCAGCAGCCAAGCTTCGCCGTGCGCAGGAGCGCGCGATGGCGTCGCGGCCTTACGCGCACATGCTGACCAATATTCTTGAGTCGACGATGCTGCGCGCCGATCTGACCAATCCCAAGAACGGACAGCCGGTGAGTCCGCTGCTGGCAGTGCGTCCGGAAGAGCGCATCCTGCTGGTGCTGGTCACCGGCGATCGCGGACTGGCAGGCGCATTCAATTCGAATGTGCTGAAGGCCGCGACCAAGTTCCTGGAGCATTACAAAACCAAGACCATCGACATTCTCGCGATCGGGCGCAAAGGGCGCGACTTCCTGCGCCGGCGATATCCCATGGGCAAGTATGGCGAGGAGCGCACCGGACAGATCCAGGTAATTGGCGAGCGGCTGAACCTGCTGGCCAAAGTGGATTACGAAGAGGTCTCCGAGATCGGCGACATGATCGCCAAGGCTTATAAGAACGAAGAGATCGATTCGGTGTACCTGATCTTCAACGAGTTCAAGTCGGTGATCTCGCAGCGGCTGATCGCGCAGCGCATTCTGCCGGTACAGGAGCTGGGGCGCCGTGAAGTCGCGCTGGCCGAAGAATTCTCGCTGGAGGCACGCGAACGCATGGGCGAGGCGGCGCGCGAAGCGGGAATCAGCTTGAAGGAAGCCGAGGCGACGGAACAGGAAGCTGAGGCGGCAAAGTTCGCGACTCAGGTGGACTACATTTACGAGCAGCCGCCAGAGGAGATTTTTGCCGACCTGTTGCCGCGTTACATTTCGTTTGAGATTTTCGAAGGGCTGCTGGAGTCGGTAGCAGCAGAGAACGCAGCGCGTATGACGGCGATGGATTCGGCGAGCAACAACGCCAACGAAGTGATCGACTCGCTGACGCTGACTATGAATCGCGCGCGCCAGGCGGCGATCACGAAAGAGATTATTGAGATTGTGAGTGGTGCGGCCGCGCTTTAAAGCGTTGTCAGTTGTCGGTTGTCAGTTGTCAGTAGGCGCCCAAGAAATTCGAGGCGGCATATGCAAGCCAATCGATATCAGGATCTTCGGGCATGGCAACGGGCGATCGAATTGGTCGAGCGAATTTATGCGGTAACGTCGAAGCTGCCGCAGGAAGAGATGTTCGGGTTGAAGAGCCAACTGCGACGCTGTGCGGTTTCAATTCCAAGCAACATCGCGGAGGGTCAGGGACGAGCTACTCGCGGTGAATTTCAACAATTTCTAGGACATGCGCGCGGGTCGCTGTATGAGCTTGAAACACAGATTGTGATCGCAGCGAAGTTAGGTTATGTACGCTGCGGAAGACAGCAATTTGATATTGGCAGAGTCGCAAGAGCTGGGACGGATGCTGAACGCGCTGATCGCTTCTCTCAAATCGGCGCCGCTTCGCCGTCAACTGACAACCAACAACTGACAACGGACAACTTTCTATGGCTGAAAACATCGGACACGTAATTCAAGTCGCAGGTCCCGCGGTGGACGTGCAATTTTCGGAGGCGGCGCTGCCGCCCATCTACTCGGCGCTGCGCGTCACGAGCGAAGGCTTCACCATTCCGACGCCGCTGGACGTCATCCTCGAAGTCGAGCAGCAGTTGGGCGAGGGGCGTGTGCGCTGCGTCGCCATGGAGCCGACCGAGGGCATGGTGCGCGGCATGAAGGCCATCGATCTGGGCGGCCCGATCACCGTTCCCGTGGGGCGTGAGACGCTGGGCCGCGTACTGAACGTCATCGGCAATCCCGTGGACAAGCTTGGCCCGATCAATGCCGCCAAGCGCAATCCCATCCATCGCCAGGCGCCGGCGTTCGACGAGCAATCGACCGAGATGGAGATGTTCGAGACCGGCGTCAAGGTCATCGACCTGATCCAGCCGTTCTTGAAAGGCGGCAAGATCGGGTTGTTCGGCGGCGCGGGCGTCGGCAAGACCGTCATCATCATGGAGCTGATCAACAACGTCGCGCTGAAGCACGGCGGCTTCTCCGTGTTTGCCGGCGTGGGCGAGCGCACGCGCGAAGGCAACGACCTGTGGCTGGAAATGCAGGAGTCGGGCGTGGTCAATATCAAGGAGCCCTGGAAGTCGAAGGCCGCCCTGATCTATGGCCAGATGACGGAGCCGCCCGGAGCGCGCCTGCGCGTGGCGCTGACCGCGCTGACCGTCGCCGAGTATTTCCGCGATGAAGAAGGTTCGGACACGCTGCTCTTCATCGACAACATCTTCCGCTTCACCCAGGCGGGATCGGAAGTTTCGACGCTGCTGGGACGCATGCCGTCGGCCGTCGGATATCAGCCGAACCTCGCGACCGAGATGGGCGAGTTGCAGGAGCGCATCACCTCGACGAAGAAAGGTTCGGTAACGTCGGTGCAGGCGATCTATGTTCCCGCCGATGACTTGACCGATCCGGCTCCGGCAACGACCTTCGCCCACCTGGACGCGACGACCGTGCTTTCGCGCCAGATCTCCGAGCTGGGAATTTATCCCGCCGTCGATCCGCTGGCGTCAACGTCGCGCATTCTCGATCCGCGCCTGGTCGGCGATACTCACTACAACTGCGCCCAGGCGGTGAAGCGCGTGCTGCAGAGCTACAAAGATTTGCAGGACATCATCGCGATTCTCGGTATCGACGAGCTCAGCGAAGATCAGAAGCTCACGGTGTCGCGCGCGCGCAAGATTCAGAAGTTCCTCTCGCAGCCTTTCTTCGTGGCCGAGCAGTTCACCGGCCTGCAGGGACGCTACGTGAAAATCGAGGACACGGTGCGCAGCTTCCAGGAGATCGTCGACGGCAAACACGACGACATTCCCGAGCAGGCGTTCTACATGAAGGGCGACATCAACGAAGTGCTGGAAGAAGCCGAGAAGATGAAGGCGAAGGGGTAACGCGAGCAGTTAGTAATTAGTAGTTAGTAATTAGCAAACAACTGACAACTTTCTTATGGCTGAGACGCTACATCTACAAATCATCACGCCGGACAAGCAGCTGGTGCGCGAGGAAGTGGACCAGGTGCAGATTCCGGGGAAGAGCGGATACCTTGGCGTGCTGCCCGGACACGCGCCGCTGCTGACCGAACTGATGATCGGCGAGATCAGTTACAACAAAGGCGGCGAGACGCAGTACTTTGCCGTGTCGTGGGGCTTCGCCGAGGTGCTGCCGCACAAAGTCACCATTCTGGCGGACACCGCCGAGCGCGCCGAGGACATCGACGTGAAGCGCGCACAGGAAGCCAAGACGCGAGCGGAAGAAGCGCTGCGCACGGCGGCCGCTGATCTCGATTTCGACGCCACGCTGTTCGCACTCCGTCGCGCGGAAGTTCGCCTGGAAGTCGCGGCGAAAGCTGGACACACCACCGCGGCAGCACACTAACACTCCCAAAACATGATTCCCGGCGCTCCGCGCGAAGCTCGTTGGGTTCGTGCAGAGCCGCGCCGTTCCTTGCCTGCACGCGACCTGCAGCGGATGCTGGAGCGCGCGCTGGGAGAATGCACCATCCTCGACGTGCAACCTTTGACCGACGGCCTGCGCAATGCAAACTTCAGGATCAGCCTCGACCCCGCGCCGGAATGCGTGGTGCTGCGTGTGTATGAGCACGATGCCTCGCTATGTCAGAAAGAGGTTGACCTGCTGCGTATGGTCAGCACGACCGTTCCCGTTCCGCAGGTGATACACGCAGAACCACAAGGCCTCGAAGATCTACCACCCTTTCTGGTGATGGAGTATGTCGAAGGTATCAGCTTTCGCGATCTGAAACGCAGCGGAGACCAGAATGCAATCGGGCAAGCTGCGTTCGCCATCGGAGAAACACTGGCGGCGATTGGCGGCGTCAGCTTCGCGCGTGCCGGATGGATCGCTCCCGGACCAACGGTTGCTGTGCCGCTTCTGGAGGGAGCTGACCCGACTCCCCGATTTGTGGATTTATGCCTGGCATCTCCGAAACTGCAGCGCCGGATGTCCGTTGATTTGCGCGATCGCGTAAGCGCGCTGGTGTGGTCACGCGAGAGAGAGTTCGCGGAGTTAGATTCGCAGTCGTGTCTGGTTCACGGCGACTTCGGCAAGCGAAACTTGCTGGTACGATTCGATAGCCGGCAGTGGAAAGTTGCGGCGGTACTTGATTGGGAGTATGCAGTCTCCGGTTCGCCGCTGATCGATATAGGACATTTTTTGCGATACCAGCGTGATTCTCATCCTTGCGCCGAGCCTCACTTCTCGCAGGGATATCTTCGCGCCGGCGGAGTCCTACCGCATGGTTGGCGACATCTTGCACGCGTGATCGACTTGATCGCACTATGCGAAAGTCTGACTCACGATGATCTACCCGAAACCGTTGTGATGGAACTCATCGAACTGATTCACGCCACTGTGGAATGCCGCGATGCGATCCTGACGTAGCAGTTCACCGCGCGCAGCCTGCGACTTCAACGCACCATTCCCAACGCCAGTGCAGCCAGGAAGAACAGCACCAGAGCCAATCGCCAGATCCTTCCTTCGGGAAGCGGGCCTCCGCCGGAGATTCGCGGGGGCACCCAGAACAGCGCCACGACCGCGAGAATCAGTGCCGGCACCAGCAGAAATGCCAACAGCGCATAGTGCGCGCCATCGAGCGCCAACAGCGTGCCTTGTCGCAGCGGGCCAGCCACTGCGCCTCCCAGAAACCAGCACAAGATAGCGCTACCCAGTCCGGCCAGCGCGCCCAGGATTCGCAGAATTGGCGATGTCATTGCGATGGCTAGCAGTTTACCAGTCGTTCTCGCCGCTGCGGAAGCGCGCCACGATGCCAAGCGCAACGTGATTTGCGAAAGACTTCGCCGTCACTGGACCACCGGAGTTATGATCGCAACCAAGAGACATTGGCGGCGCGGAGGAACAACGCTATGTTCGCCACGTGGCTCATCATCGTGGGATTTGTTTTGCTCATGACGGGCATCGTGTTGCGCACCATTCTCATGATGCGCTCCAGCGACGCAACGCCGCGCGAGGCGCGCCCACTGCACGGCCGCGAACTCATCCGGCAATATCGCCAGATGTTCCCGCACAGCTCAGCACTGCGAATCACGCAGGCCGTACTGATCTGCGGCATCGTGATGCTCTGCGCCGGAGTGGCCGTCAAGTTAGCGCAGTAAGGTAACGACGGCGGCTAGCGTGCCGGCGTCACCGCGTTAGGGCCCACCCGGCTCAGCTTCCACGGCTTGGGCTTGGGCATTCCCGGCGGCATCGACATGGCCACCATCTTGACCTCGGCGGTTTCGGCGCCGGTCAGTCGCAGCAGATAGCGGTCCGTCTGCTGCGTGCCGTTCTCCTTCACCGTCAGCATCAGTCCATCGCCGTTAATCTCCGCGTTCTGCACCGAGCCAACCAACAGCTCCTCGCCCACGCTCTTGATGTCGCCCTGGTCGGTGAACTTCACGTCATTCTGACGCTGCATCGTGCCCGTCATCGCAGTGCCCTGCTGGGTCAGGCGAATCGTGATCCAGGCCTTGCCGTCGAAGGTTCCAATCCACGAGCCAGCATAGCCTGCCAGCGGCGACTTGCGCGCTGGAGCGTTTTGCATTCCCTGCGTCATGGAGGTCTGCGCGACCACCATCGCCGTTACGCTTACGACTAACAGTGCAATCCATAAGAAGCGCCGCATTTGAATTCTCCTCTTTGTTACTGCGTGCAAATTGTACCGCAGCGGGGGCTCGACTGGGCTCCTTATCCTGAGGCTGAGCTGCCGCATGGGAACGGGCCGGTGTACAACGAATCAGCGCAGAATTAGGTATCAGGGCGGGTGCTCTTGCCCACCTAGCGAATTCCCGGTAGGCCAACCGCCGTACCCGCAGCACATAGATAACAACCACTCTTCCCTGCTACCCTGTTTGCCGGAGGTTTTCTGTGCGAGCTCTATTGCTGACCGCCTTGATTTGCTTGCTTGCCATCGCGTCGTTTGCCGCCGAGCCGGAACAGGTTTCGTACAAGAGCGGCGATGAGACGGTGCAAGCGCTGCTTTACATGCCGAAGGGCGATGGCCCGTTCCCTGCGCTGGTGGTGATTCACGAGTGGTGGGGCTTGAACGATTGGGTCAAGCAGCAGGCCTCGAAGTTCGCCGATGAAGGTTACGTTGCGCTGGCCATCGATCTCTATCGCGGCCAGGTCGCCACCACTGCCGATCAGGCGCACGAAATCATGCGAGGCGTTCCCGAGGACCGCGCCGCTCGCGATCTGCTGGCCGCGACGGCCTATCTGCGCTCACTGGATAGCGTGAATGGCAAGCGCGTCGGCGCCATCGGTTGGTGCATGGGCGGTGGCTATGCGCTCGATCTCGCTATCGCCGATCCCAAGCTGAAGGCCGTGGTCATTAACTACGGCCACCTGGCGACCGACAAGAACAACCTGCGCAAGATTCACGCCTCAATTCTCGGCATCTTTGGCGGCGAGGATCAAGGCATCCCGGCGGCCGATATCCGCAAGTTCGAGTCGGAATTGGAGGCGCTCGACAAGAAAGTCGAGATCCACATCTATCCCGACGCCGGACACGGCTTCGAGAATCCCAACAATGAGAAGGGCTATCGCGCCGAGGACGCGGCCAAGGCCGAGAAGATCACGCAGACGTTCCTGGCCCACGACTTGAAATAGCGACAACAAGAAATCACCACGGAAACACTGAGATCACGGAAAATTTCATTACAAAAAGATTCCGTGACTTCCGTGGTGAAACCAGCTTCAATCCCTGTCACGCCACCTTGCGATGCTGGCGCAAGGCGCGAATACGGTCCAGCGTGCCTACGATGGCCTGCGCCTGGTTGCGCACGATGCCGAGAATGTCGTCGGGCAGCTTTCCATCGCGGATGACTTCGTCGTACTGCTTCTGCGCGTAGGTATCGCCGGTTTCCATCGACGAGAGGATGGCGTCGTCACCGCCGCCGAGGCTGGCTTTCAATTCGGTCCATCCGCGATGCACCGCGCCCAGCGCGCTGCCCGAGCGATCGACATCCGGCTTGCCCCAGCGAACCGCCTCATTCTCCAGATCGCCGGCGAACTTGGCGCGTTCCAGGCTGACTTCGCTCAGCAGCTGTTTCAGCCGATGATCCTTCACGTGCTCCGCTGCTTCCCGGTAACCCTGTTGGCCGTCGTGGCCAATCTCAATCAGCTTCTGCAAAGTATCGACAATGTATTTCTGCTCTTTCATGACGCCCCCTAAATCCTGAGATGAACGCTCCTTAGCTATTGCGTTGGATGGCAGGAACGCACGCCGGTTTGCATCCTTCGCCGGGGTTCGGGTAGTGCGGGCCTTCAGGCCCGCGTCCAAGCGGCTTATTTTCTTCTCTGAGTCGCCTTCAGCCGACGACAGAAGGCTGCCGCAAAGAACTATTTCAGCAACCGATTCAGCCGACAACGCTGCCGCCCGCTGAAGCGGGCTCTACCATCAAAAACAATCGCGCACGCGGCGCTGAAGCGCCGCACTACCCGTGCCGATCCAGTCCGGTTGTCGAAAAGCAGTTGACGCAACGGGACCCTTGGCGATAGCATCTATCTAGGCGAATAAAAAGCGAACATCGCGCATGCATCCCGCGCTGCTACAAATCGAAGAACAAGCTCCGGCCCGTGAGTTCACGTTAGCCGAATCGAAGGGCGAGCAAGGTTCACCGCTGGTCGGAATCGCCAAACTCGCGGCGCAGGGCGAATCCATTCGCCAAGGGCATCTGGTCGAGTACTTCACCATGCCCTCACGCTCGCTCCTCAATCGTTGCACCTCGTCGCGAGTGCCCTTCACCTGGACCATCAATCCCTATCGCGGCTGCGAATTCGCCTGCAAATACTGCTACGCCCGCTACACGCACGAGTTCATGGAGATGCGCGACGGCGTCGACTTCGAGCGCAAAATCTACGTCAAGCAGCAAGCCGCGTGGCTCTTGCGTCAGGATTTGAAGAAGGTCAAGCGCGGCGAGGAGATCGCGATCGGCACCGCAACCGATCCCTATCAGCCTGCCGAGCGCCGCTACGAAGTCACGCGCGGCGTTCTGGAGGAGCTGGCGATCCATCACGGCTTGCAGATTGGGATCGTCACCAAGTCCGATCTGATCACGCGAGATGTGGAGTTGTTGCGCCGCGTCGCCGAGAACAATTCCCTGTTCCTGAATCTCACCATCACCACGCTAGATGTGAAGCTGGCGCGCATTTTGGAGCCGCGAGCGCCACGTCCAGATCTGCGGCTCGGCGCCGTGCGCGATCTGTGCGCCGCGGGACTCAATGCCGGCGTGATCTGCGCGCCGGTACTGCCAGGAATCACGGACAAACCAGCGGCGCTCGATCGGCTGGTCCGCGCAGTCAAAGAAGCCGGCGGCAAATACATCTACGCTAATCCTCTGTTCCTGAAGCCCTGCTCGGCCAGCGTGTTTCTGCCGTTTCTGGAGAAAGAATTTCCCGCGCTGGTCGAGGAATATCGCAAGCGCTTCGGGCAGAAAGCATTCGTCAGCAAAGCCTACAGCCAGCGCCTGTCAGAGCTGATAGCAGGATTGCGCAAGAAGCACGGCATCCGCCGCGAGTTCAGCTTGCGCAGCAAGAGCGCCCATCCGCCGGTGGAAGACGAGCAGTTGAGTTTGTTCGCATAAACGATGACAATCCGGCCATGCTTCACGTTTCAGCTGACTCCTGCATTCGGGCTTGCGATGCTTGGTATGCTGACTATGCTCGCGACGCCGGCAGCAGCGCAAACCTTCACCATCCTGCACAACTTTACTGGAGGGGCGGACGGCTACGCTCCGGATACTGGACTTACCCTCGGGCCTTCTGGAGTTCTGTATGGAACCACGTTTTTCGGCGGACCCTACGACGCCGGCACAGTTTTCAAGCTAAAACAGGTCAATTCAAGTTGGGTTCTCTATCCCTTGTACGAATTTACCGGGGGCGGCGACGGAGGCCTCCCGTACGGTGAGGTAGCGATCGGCCCAAATGGCGCTTTATATGGCACGGCCTCCTTTGGTGGCAGAGGCGAAGGAGTGGTGTTCGAATTGAGACCTCCGCCTACGGCTTGTGCGTCGTTTCTGTGCTATTGGAAGGAAACCGTACTCCACGCCTTTACCGGATCCCCGGATGGCTACGACCCGAGCGGGAACTTAGCCTTCGATCCAGCGGGTGACATCTACGGCACGACAACTGGCGGAGGTACGTATGACTACGGGACAGTGTTCGAACTGACCCTCTCAGGCGGGGGATACACGGAGAGCATCATTCATAGCTTCAACTACGGCGTCAGCGGGTACTCCCCGCAAGGCGGCGTGGTCCTGGATAGCGCAGGAAATGTGTACGGAACCACAGTTGCCGGAGGAACCGGAACGGAATGCCAGCTCAGCCAGTACGATAGCTGCGGAACCGTTTTCCAGCTCGTGCCTTCAGGCGGAGGGTGGACGGCGAATGTCCTGCTCAACTTCACCGGGTTCCTGCGTGGAAACGGGGAAAACCCGACGGCCAGCCCAATCATCGATGCCTCGGGCAATCTCTATGGCACGGCTGACTTGGCTTACAAGCTGGCGCCCTCAGGCGGAGGGTTCCTCTACTCGGAGCTTAACCCGGTCAGCTACTGCGGCTACCCGACTGGCCTGACCATGGACGCGGCCGGTAATTTCTATGGGGCGTGCGGTTCAGGCCCTGGCGCAGACGACTACTTCGGCTGGGTCTACGAGCTGACGAATTGCAGCCCACCTTGCACGCTGATCGATCTCCACGACTTCGGCCTTAGTGACGGCGCGGTTCCTATTGGCACTCCGGTGCTGGACGCGAATGGCAATCTCTACGGCACCACGGCTCAAGGAGGTACGGAGAGCTGCCATACCGGTGACGGTTGCGGCGTGATCTGGGAGATCACACCGTAAAGAGGTTCTTCGGGTGCCGGTGCCCCAGGTTCGGCCATCTTTTGGCTTAACCTGGGCTCGAAGATGAGCGGGAGGAAAAATCGACGGACCTGGCTCCAGAGAGCGGGTTGTGCGCCTTGAGCACAGGGTCTAATTCGACGATCGGCACAGGCCCCGACCTACAGCCCCGGTTTTGCCCAGCGAACCCTTAGAAGCCCGGTGCCCCAGATTCGCCCTTCGTTGGGCTAACCTGGGTCCGCGATAGGCTACGCCGTTCCCAACCTCTTCAGCACCGTCTCCCTGAACCCGCGGCTCAACGTCAGCTTCGTCCCATCGCGCAGCAGGATCGCATAATCCCCATACAACGACGGCCTCAGCGTCTTGATGCGATCGACATTCACCAGCGTCGACCGATGCACGCGCAGGAACTGCCGATGTCCCAGCCGCGACTCCAGCGACGTAATCGTCTCCCGCAGGATGTGCGTGTTACCGCCGACATGCAGGCAAACGTAATTGCCCGCCGATTCGGCCCAGTCGATCTCACCCGGCTTCAGACAGACAATCTCGCCGTCGGCTTTAATCACGATGCGCTGCGGCGCGTTCTGCCGCGAGTCGAGTTCGGCCAGCAGGTCGAGCACGCGCCGCTGGAACATCGCTTCCGACGGATGCTGCAGCTGCTTGCGCGCGTTGTTCAGCGCCTCCGAGAGACGTTCCTTGCCCACCGGCTTCAGCAGGTAATCGAGCGCATGCACCTCGAACGCCTTCATCGCATAGCGATCGTAGGCGGTGACGAAGATGGTGAGCGGCATCGGATCGTTGCGCAACGCGGAGACGACGCCGAAGCCGTCCGTCTCTGGCATCTGGATGTCGAGGAAGACCAGGTCCGGCTTCTCGCGCTTGATCGTCGAGATGGCCGACTTGCCGTCGCCGCATTCGGCTACGATCTCGATATCGGGTTCTTCTTCCAACAGGCTGCGCAGGCGCTCGCGAGCCAAGGCTTCATCATCGCTAAGCAACACTCGAATGGGCATCGCTGGTACGGACCTCCTCGAAATGAGTTCGAAATGGAATGTGGATCTTGACGACGCAGCCTCCGCCCGGCACGTCCTCTAAAGTCAAGCGGTGATCGTGGTTGTAGAGCTGCAGCAGGCGCGCGCGCGTGTTGCGCAGGCCAACACCTTCAGGTGGAATCATGCCGCCAAAGCGCGTCAAGCCCACGCCGTTGTCGCCGATCTCCATCCACAATTCGTCGAAGACCTGGCGCGTGCAAATGCGAATGACGCCGGGCGCGCGCCGCGGCCCAATGCCGTGACGGATCGCATTCTCCACCAGCGGCTGCAGAATCATGTTCGGCACCAGCGCCGACAAAGTGTTCATGGCGATGTCCATCTCTACCTGCAGGCGGTCCTGAAAACGTGTCTGCTGAATGTCGATGTACTTCTGCAGGATGGTGAGCTCCCGGCTCAGCGGCACCTCGTGCACGCCCATCGCATCCAGCGAAAAGCGCAACAGATCAGCCAGCTGCAGCGTCATGTGCTCGGCCGCGGGGCCATCGTTGCGCGCCAGCGCCGCAATCGAGTTCAACGTATTAAAGAGGAAGTGCGGCTCCAGCTGGATCTTCAGCACCTCGAGTTGCGCGTGCGCCAGCTGCGCCTCCAACTGCGACGATTGCAGTTCGCGCTCGCGATACTTGCCGTAATAGTCGATCGCCTGCGTGATCAGCAGGATGTACCAATAGCGTTGCAGGTCCATGAATGCGCGCGAGAGCATGTGCGCGAAGAATGGCACGTGCGCTTCCGGCGTCCACGTAACATACGGCTCCAGCCACACAATAATCGACGCCGCGATGCAGGTCAGAACGATGCTGGCGACGATATGCAGCGGCAGCATGACCTTCCAGTTGCTGCGCTCGAACATGAAGCGCCGCGACAGCGCGTAGACCGGCGGCGTCATCACCGACCACACCGCCGAGATGGTCATGTACCACGCGAGCAGCTGCGCCCAGCTCTCCGGCCCGCCGACCGAAGCCGTGTAGACATGCGTGCCGGCCGCGCCCAGAAACGCCAGCACCGTCCACAGCACGAAGCCGATGGCCCAGATGCGCGTCCACTCTTTGATTTTGTCGAAGACGGGGCTGCGCCGTGAGGAGATACCTCGGCGTTTGCCAAGCTCTGCCGAAAGCTTGGCGCTCGTGATGGACGCCAAATCCTGAGCCATGGTGCGCTACCTGTTCTGCGTTGAACCCCAATTTACCCCAGCCAATTGGGGACCCGGGCCTATAAAACGAGACGAGCTGCACCTACGCAGTGATAGACGAGATTCGCGCAAAGATGTTTCCAGAAAATAAACGCCGACGCAGGAAAACCACCAAAAGGCTATGATGAATTTGGTTCAAGAGTCGCAGTGCTGTCCAATTACGGACAATTTCGCATCGACCTGAAAATCGTTTCACCACGGAGGCACGGAGAACACGGAGGAAGTTCTTTCATTCAAAATACCGTAGGATCTGGATTTGCTCGTTGTCCACGCTGGATTGCTGTTCTCGGTTTAGCGCTTCTGACGTGACTTATGCCACTAGTTTGCGCCTGAACGCCCCGATTTGTTGACCAAGAATTTCCTCCGTGCTCTCCGTGCCTCCGTGGTGAATAAGTCTTTCCATGCACGAGCTCGGCATCGCCGCCTCCATCCTCGAATCCGTCGAAAAGGAAGCCGTGCGCCATCCGGGTGCGCACATCTCCAAGGTCGGGGTTAAGATTGGAGAGCTGTCGGGCGTCGATCGCGACGCCCTGCAATTCGGCTTCGATGTTCTGGTGAAGGACACGGCCTTCGAGCCGCTGGCGCTTGAGCTCGAAGTTATTCCACGCGTGCAGCGCTGTTCGAAGTGCGCCTACGAGTTCCGTATGGAAGACTTCGACCCGCGCTGTCCGCTCTGCGCCGAATTCGCCACCGACTGCATCAGCGGCGAGGAGCTCGACATCGCCTACATGGAGGTTGAGGACTGACGCAGCTTTGGTAGTGCCGGCCTTCAGGCCGGCGTTGCGAAGTTTATGTTAAGAGGCTGGGCTGCTGTGGTCATATAAATGACCACCGCAGCCTCAGGGATTTCTGGCTGCGCGAACGCGGCGCTGAAGCGCCGCACTACCCGAAAACATGGAAGTGGACGAATGAACCGCATCGCCGTTGAAAAAAAGGTCCTGAACGAGAACCAGCTCCTCGCCGAGCAGCTGCGCGAGCGCTATCGCCGGCACGGCATCCTCTGCGTGAACCTCGTCAGCTCCCCCGGCTCCGGTAAGACCGCGCTGCTGGAGCGCACGCTGGAGCGCATAGACAAATCCGCTCGCGTCGCGGTCCTCACCGGCGATTTGCAAACCGAGAACGACGCCCGCCGCCTGGCCAAGTTCGGCTTCCCCGTCAAGCAGATCACCACCGGCGGCACCTGCCATCTCGACGCCAAAATGATCGAGCGGCACCTCGAAGGCTGGAAGCTCGAAGACCTCGATCTTCTGATCGTGGAGAACGTCGGCAACCTGGTCTGCCCCTCGAGCTATGATCTCGGCGAAGACGCGAAGATCGTCCTGCTGAGCACGACCGAAGGCGAAGACAAGCCGCTCAAATATCCTTCCATCTTCTTCAAGTCCGAGCTGATGCTGCTGACCAAGATCGATCTGCTGCCCTACGTTCCTTTCAGCGCCGATCTCGCGCGCGAGAACGCTCGCCGCGTCCATCCCGGCATGGAGATCATCGACGTCTCCAGCACCACCGGCGAAGGCCTTGAGAACTGGATGCAATGGCTGCAGGCACGCCAGGAGCAGGCGCACTCCAAGCTGCAAAATACAGCAAGTTAAAACCGATTCGAGATTGTCATCTGGAGCGCAGTGTCCGACCCACAGCGCTGTGATCCTGAGCGGAGGCGAGCTGCCTGTGCGCGCCGGAGTCGAAGGACCCCTACTGGGGCGAATATTCAGAACACCTGTAGCGCCGCCGCATGGTCTTTGTCCCGATGCGGCTTGACCACGATCTCTACGTCCTGATTGAGCGCCACCAGAAAGCGCAAGAGTCGTTCAACCGAAAACTGCCGAAATCCCCCACGCAGCATTTTGGACACATCGGGCTGCCTCACCCCGAACAATTCAGCAGCTTCGACTTGCTTCAGGCGCCGCTCGCGCATGATCGTTGCAATCTTAAATACCAGTTGCGCCTTGACCAGATGTTCCTCGGAATTACGCACGCCGACGTCCTTAAAGATGTTGCGGCTTCCGACTTCGTACTCTCTTTGGTTCTTCATCACTCTGTTCCCTTTGCTGTCTTTTCGGCAACGCGCAATCGTTGTTTGACCAGTTCCATTTCACGCAGCGGCGTTTCACGTCCACTCTTCGATTTCTTCTGGAACGCGTGCAGAACGTAAATCGCATCACCATATCGCACGGTATAGATCGCTCGGAAGGTATCTCCACGATAATCCGTGATGATCTCGACAACTCCTGCGCCGCTAAAGCCTCTCATCACCTTGGCATCGGGATGCTTGTCACCACCTTGGGCGACGTATAAGGCATAGCCCATGTGGTCTCGCACGGGCTCCGGGAATCTTCGCAGGTCCTCGCGGCTTGTCCCAATCCAGATTACCGACTTCAATTCATTGATCCTACGAAACTACCAGTATAGTTAAATCACTATACTGCGTCCAACACTCACTTTGTGATCCCCTTCCTTGAGTCCCGCACCCGCATGGCCTAACATGGGCCGCAGAAAAAAATGCGGTCCAGCTTTTGCAGGTTCCGGAGGGCCAATGCTCCGCTCGGCGAGGCAACTTTCTCGCGCAACCATTCTCGCAACTTTGTTCTTCGCGACGATCCTCGCGATTCCTGTCTCTGCGCGGCAGCCCTCGTCCCCTCCGAGTGAAGCTCCCGTCGGCTATCCGGTTACCGTTGAAGGCAACGAGATTTTCCGTATCTACGAAGGCGTCGGCAGCATTACTGCGCAGGAGCGTGCCGCCTCCGTTTCGGAACGTATCCGCAAGCTGATCTATACCAAAGACGATCTTTCCCAGATCAAGGGTTCCGATTCGCCATACGGCACCGCAGTCATGCTTGGCGACAACGCGCTGGTCGTCGTCACCGAGGAAGATGCGAAGCACTACCACGTTACGCGCCAGGTCCTGGCAAACTACCTTGCCCAGAGAGTCCGCAACGTGCTCACCGAATCCCGGCGCGAGCGCACCCCGCGATTCCTCATTCAGGCGGCATTAAAAGCAACGGGCACCTTGGCCATCTACCTGACCCTTGTGTGGCTGGTGGTCCGCATTGGGCGCTGGCTCTTGCGGAGGCTGCAAGCAACTGCTACGCGAATGAAGGGTATTCGCATCCAGCAATCGCAAATCATGGCGGGCGAGCGCATCGCCGCCATGGCCATGACCGCCGTTCGCCTGCTGCGCATACTCCTGCTCTTCCTGTTCACCTGGATTCTGCTGGCCACCGTATTCAATTACTTCCCCTGGACGCGCCAACGCGGCCGGCAATTGCTGGGCTACATCCTCACTCCAGTCGAGGTCATCGGGCGGGCCTTTGTGAACTATCTGCCCAACCTCGTCTACATCATTGTCATTGTCGCGGTGATCTACTACGTGATGAAGTTCCTCCGCCTGGTGGCGGGTGAAATCGAGCGCGGCAAGATCCGCATTCACGGCTTCTATCCCGAATGGGCACAGCCCACGTACAAGATCGTCCGCTTTCTGCTGTTCGCGTTTACCGCAGTCGTGATCTACCCCTACCTGCCGGGCGAGAATTCGCCGGCCTTCAAAGGCGTGGGCATTTTCATAGGCGTGCTGTTTTCGCTGGGCTCGACCTCCGCTGTGGCAAACGTCGTTGCCGGCGTGATTCTCACGTATACGCGTGGCTTCCGCGTCGGCGATTGGGTGAAGATCGGCGACAACATGGGCGAGGTCACCGGGCAGACCATGCTTGCCACTCACTTGAAGACCATCAAGAACGAAGAGATCATCATCCCAAATTCCGTCATTCTGGGCAGCTACGTCACCAACTACAGTCTGCTGGCGCAGAATGAAGGGCTCATCCTCTACACCTCGGCTACGACGAGCCGTGGCGTAAGATACACGAGCTGCTGATCGAAGCCGCCCTGAAGACGAAGAACATCCTGCAAGCCCCGGCGCCTTTCGTTCTGCAGAACGCGCTCGATGATTCCTTCGTCGAGTACGAGATCAACGCCTACACCGACAAGCCGCTGCTGATGGTCTTCACCTACTCCGATCTGCGCGCCAATATTCAGGATTGCTTTTTCAACGCAGGCGTCGAGATCATGTCGCCGACGTTCCATGCGGTACGCGATGGCAATCGCACGGCCATGCCGGCGGAGTTCTTGCCGCCGGATTATCGTCCGCGTGCATTTCGAGTTGAGAAGGATGACGCCGCAGCCGCGGCGTCAAGCGGGAAGAGTTGAGGTAATGCCGGCCTTCAGGCCGGCGTCAAGGGGCGCCGTCAAAACAATTCGGCTGCTGAGGTTCAGGAACCTCAGCAGCCGAGATTTCTGGCGAGAACCGAACGCGGGCCTCAAGGCCCGCACTACCCGACCTCTTACATGATCGCCGTCGGCGGAGCCGGCTCGTCCGGGCTGCCGGCATTGGCCAGCGGAACGCGGATCATCACGACTGCCAGAATCACCAGCACGATGAATCCGGAGATCACATTCGGATGCGCGAAGATCACCGGCAACGGCCATTGCTTGTACTTGAAGACGGCAATGACGATTCCCATTAACGCCTCGCCCGCAATAAATCCTGAGGCCGTCAGCACGCCTGCATTTTCCACGCGCGCCTTCTGCGCTTCGTTGAAGTTCTTGCTGTCGCGCATCTTGTCGGTCATCCAGCGAATCATGCCACCGAGGAAGATTGCGAATGTCGTTTCCAGCGGCAGATACATACCGACGGCGAACAGCATCGGGCTCTTGACCTCGATCATGATCAGCGCAATGCCCATCAGGATGCCGACCACGATCAGCGGCCACGCCATCTCGCCGCCGACGATGCCGCGCGACAACATTGCCATCAGGCCGGCCTGCGGCGCAGGGAGTTGGGGGTCGCCGAAGCCGATGCCGCCGCTATTGATGTTGGCCTGATTGAGGAGCAGCAGGACCGGCAGCAGCGCGAAGCTAGCCACGGCCACGCCCATGAAGTCGCCGATCTGCATCTTGGAGGGCGTGCCGCCAAGGATGTGTCCGACCTTCAAGTCCTGCAACATCTCGCCCGCCACGGCGGAAGAGATACAAACCACCGCGGCCACGCCCAGCACCGCGGCGACACCGTGCATGCCGGAGACGCCCATCAACACCATAAGAATCGCGGCGATGACCAGGGCGGCCAGCGTCAACCCGGAGATAGGGTTGTTGGACGAGCCGATCATGCCCACCAGGTTGCCGGATACGGCGGCGAAGAAGAAGCCGACGATCATCATGACGATGGCCGCAACAATTCCCGGCCCCCAGGAACCGGCGTAGCTCTTATACAGGAAGATCATCGCGATCAAAACAATGCCCATGCCGGTGAAGACGAACTTGGCGTTCAGGTCGCGTTGCGTGCGCGCGTTGCCGGCATGAGCGGCAGCGGACTTCTTCAAATCCGAGACGGCGCGCGCCATGCCGATGCCCAGGCTCTTACGCATGCGGAACAGTGTGTAGCAGGCGCCCACCAGCATGCCCCCGACGGCGATGGGCCGCACGATGAAGCTCCACACGGCGAGGGATTCTCCGGCCCAGAAGCCCGTGTCCGGAATGGTGGTGCCGGCCGGCGCGAACTGCGCTACCAGCGTCGGACCGCCGAGGAACAGGATCAGCGGAACCAGCAGGCCCCAGGCGATGACACCGCCGGCGAAGTTCAGCGAGGCCAGCCGCGGTCCGATAATGTATCCCACGCCCAAATAAGCAGGACTGATGGCGGGCGCCGCGACGGAAGTGACTGCACCGGCCGGCAGCTTGGGAGCCGTAGCCGCACGTCCCATCCGTACAAAGCTGGAACCGAGGTTCCCCACTTTGACGATGAAGTTGTAGCTCGCGTTGAACAGGCTGAACTGGCCCAGCAGGTAAACCAATCCGCCGAAGCCCATGTTGCCGAAGAGAATCTTGGCGGCGCGACTGCCTTGTTGTCCGGCAATGTGGATCTGCGAAGCCGCCACTGACTCCGGGAACGGAAGTTCAGGATCTTCCACCATGACGCGGCGCAGCAGCGTCACAAATAGAATGCCAAGGCCGCCGCCCAGCAGCATCAGAATCGACGACTTCCAGTAGGCGTGCTCAAAATCAAAGACCGGCCACGCGCCGGAAATGACGAAAGCCGGAATGGTGAAGATTGCGCCCGCGGCCACCGACTCGCCGATGGAGCCCACGGTTCGCGCAATGTTTTCTTCCAGGATCGAGCCCTTCATCAGGCGCAAAACCGCCATGCCGATGACGGCTGCAGGATAGGTTGCGGCGATAGTCATGCCGGCGCGAAGGCCGAGGTAAGCGTTCGCCGCGCCCAGAATTACCGTCAACACCAGGCCCAGTAACACGGCGCGAAGGGTAAACTCCGGCATCCTGGTATCGTCGGGAACGTACGACCGGAACTTCTTTGGCGGAGCAGTTACGGTGGTGCTCATTAAGGCAGACCTCGCGCGATGCACAAATTATAGCGACCGCGCAAGTTAGCACGCCAGCCGCCTTCGTTACAAGTGCACGGACACGCCCGTCCGAGCGGAGCCTTCCGTGTACCGAGCAACGGCTCAACCTTCAGGTGTGAACCGCTCAGGTAGTGCGGACCTTCAGCGCCGCGTCCCCGGATTTTGTTGTCATCACGAGCGGGCTTCAGCCCGCGAGGGATCTGCTGTTTCGGGTTCTCCTTAGCCTCGGCCGGCGCAGTGCCCATATGGTACGAGGTAGCGGGGCCGTCCCGCCCCAGGCGGGAGGAAACGAATTAGCCCACCGCGGAAGCGGCGGGACGTGCGTGCCCATTGATTTCGAGGCCCTTCAGGGGCGAAACTCTCTATCCACGGATACAATGTGGAGATCACATGGACTACCTTCTGAAGACCGAACCCACCGCATACTCCTTTGCCGACCTGCAACGCGACAAGCAGACGAACTGGGACGGCGTCTCGAATCCCGTCGCGTTGAAAAATCTCCGCGCGATGCAGCCCGGTGACCGCCTCATCATCTACGAGACCGGCGATCACAAGAGCGCTGTCGGCACCGCTTCAGTCGTCTCCGTCGATCCCTCCGACCCGAGCAATCCGGCCGTAAAGATCAGGGTCGGCAAAGCCATCGCGAAGCCCATCTCGCTCGCCGAGATCAAAGCTAATTCCCTGTTCGCCGATTCGCCTCTGGTACGTCAGGGACGTCTCTCGGTTGTGCCGCTAACCGCCGCGCAACACAAGTTTCTCGCGGGAGAATGAACCCGGTTCCGGAAACGCAGGCTGTCCGAAAAACTCCGTGTTCGCATGCGTCGTATCGGGGCACGACTTCAGTGTCTGCGTGAGAACCTCCCTCTAATTTCGGCAGTGGAGTATGAACAGCGGAAATCAAGTGCCGAAGGCACGGAATATCTTAGCCCAGCACGGAGCCGAAGGCGGAGTGCTGGGTTGAGTGGGAAAGCAACCCGAGCCCCTTCGGGACGGCACAGTTCTCACGCAGACTCTTCAGTCGTGCCGATAAGCGTTTATTCTCCCTCCCGCTTTCGACTTTTTCAGTCCGTGCGAACTCAGTTGGCTCGCGCTCGGATGACATCCACAATGAAATCTCCATGAATCCGTTTGCAGGTACCTCGTCCAACATTGCACCTCATGCGGCGAAGCACATATACTGAGGAGTCACGGTGCTTCGGGACCGGCTTTTAGCGTCAACCATCGCTTTTCCGGACCCGCTGGCACCGGCGACGATGCTTATCTCGGACCACGCTTCTTGAGACAAGCGGAGGGTCGTCTTCAGCAGTCGTGAGACGCTAACTCGAACACGACGAGACTTGCGTGCACAGCCACGCGCCCTGTATCTTGCGCCCTTACAACTCCTCGAAAGCGTTTTTTCTGTCCTCTTTCCTTCCGATTGCAGACTCTGCCAGACGTCGCTGCATCACCTCTCGAGGATCCCCGTCTGCCACGAGTGCCTCGCTGAAATCCAGCCGACGCGCGCACCACAGTGTGTTGTGTGCGGCGACCGTCTCGCTGCCGCAACATTGCTGATGGGCGATGGCCGTTGCTCCAACTGCCGCGACTTGGCGCCGGAGTTCGATCGCGCCCTCTCCTTCGGCGAGTACGAAGCCGGGCTGCGCGGGCTCATCCACCTGCTGAAATATGAGCGCGTCACGCCGGTCGCCGCTCCTCTGGGCGCAATGCTGGCCCACACCATTACTGAGCTCATCGGCAGCTGCAATGCTCATCCCCTGGTTGTTCCGGTTCCACTGCATAAGAGCAGACAGCGCTCGCGTGGCTTCAACCAGTCCGAGCTGATCGCTCATGCTGCCGTCAGACATTTTCCGCAGACGCTCCAGGTGCTGGACGGCGCGCTGATTCGCCACCGCGATACGATCTCCCAGGTGGGCCTCAGCCGCGAAGAACGCATCGAAAATGTGCGTGACGCCTTTCGGGTCGCGCAGCCCAGCCGGATCAACGGCCGCGACATCGTGCTCGTCGATGACGTCATGACGACAGGTACCACATTGTCAGAGTGCGCTCGCGTCCTGAAGCAGACTGGTGCGGAACGGGTTTGGGCAGCCACCGTGGCTCGCGCCTTCGATCGCGCGTCGCAAATGGCTGCCGATCCAGGGGAAGAGGAGGCGATCGAAGTGGGCGAACCCATTTCGTTCTAAACAACTCATGTCGATGCAGGCCCCAAGCGCAGCGTCCCGATACGGCAAGTCTTTGGCCGGTTGTATGCACCACGCCCGCGTGGCTGGCGATGAGCCGCCGCAGTGGGCCCCGATGCACGCACCCGTGCTGGTGCTGAACGCCTCCTACGAGCCCATCAATGTCTGTGCCGCGCGCCGTGCCATCATTCTGGTGCTCAAGGGCGTAGCCATGATGGAAGAGGCCAACGGACATGTCCTGCACGCTGCCCGCGTCGCCATGCGTGTGCCGTCAGTCATCCGCCTGTTGGAGTATCGCCGCATTCCCCATCAGACCCGCGCCCTGTCGCGCAAAAACATCCTGCTGCGCGATCGCAACACCTGCCAGTATTGCGGCAAGATCCTCGCCGCCGGCGAGTTGACGCTGGACCACGTCATCCCCCGCTCTCGCGGAGGCGCTTCAACCTGGGAGAACCTCGTCGCCTGTTGCCACAACTGCAATCGCAAGAAGGGCAATTTGTTGCCGCACGAGTCCAGCATGAAGCTGATGCGCGAGCCACGCGCCTTCAATCTACACACCAGCCGTCACATCATGCGCATGATGGGCCGCTCGGATTCCAAGTGGCAGAAGTATCTCTTCTACTGATTTGTCGTTTTCCGCGGCTTCCTCAGGACAACGTGCCACTCTCATGGTCACGGTAGTGGGTCAGCTTGAAATTGCGCCCAAGCGACCGTGGGTGGAGCACGCCTTCAAGGCGTGCAGTTGAGAGATCCGCTCTATGTCTCGGCTTCAGCCGCTGAGGTAAGGCGTCGATTTACCTCAGGCGCTGAAGCGCGTGTCCAATTGGAGCCAAAATATGCACGCCTCAAGGCGTGCTCCACCCAGCATGTGTTCTGCGAGTGAATTTCAAACTGACCCACTACCGGCGTCACGTATTTCTGGACACCGGATTTTTTTTGTAGTACGCTTCGCCTCAAATCCTCCGATCGTTAAGTAGTTTGTTATTAATGTTTCGGACAGTGCTCCCGTGATGGAGCACTCAAACAGAAAATGCGCCCATACCCTTCGTCCTATCTGCTCAGTAGACCATTTCTTGCTGCCAAGTCTCGTCCAGCGGCTGGCCTCTTGACTGACGCAAACGGCAAACGGGTTGAGCGCTAACGAACCAGATCCTGAGGGTACACAGCCGGCGAAGGCTGGAGCGACGAAGCGTTGCCTGCGGCGTCCTGATTCACACGCAACCTGCGATGCTGCTCGCGCTCCGTATTGAGTCATTCCCGAGGTTTACGCAGTTGAGCCCAATCGTAAGCAGGTTGTCGTAAGCAAAATTCGCAGTCGACTTACTGAATAGTAGCTGGGAACGGCACGAGCCCGCGCTCTTCCCGCCCAACCGAACTCAAAAGGAGTCGTCGCCATGAAACTTCGTCGATTGGCCCATCCAGCCACATCTCTTTTATTGACTTTCTCATTCGCATGTTTCTTACTGACTTCCGCCAGAACTGCACAAGCCCAGGCCAGCAACGCTTTTTGCGGTTCCGATGAATACCTGGCGAACCTGAAGATCGAGGCGCCTAAGAAACCCAACGTCAAGCGTCAGGTGCAATTAGTGAATTGTTCGGACCAGGTCGTGCTGGGAGCGGCCAGCGCCGCCCGGGCTGCGGGCGAGCCGCCGTACCCGGTTTTTCCCCAGGAAGGCACCTGGGTGATGCAACCGTTCGACTCGAAAAACCCCACCGATTATTCCAATGTCCTCACCATCGATGTTCCTCCGGAGTGGTACGGCCAGCATGAAGGGGGGAACACGGGAAACTTCTGGGTACGAACCGGCTGCCGTTACGACCCGGTGGCCAACCGGGCGCAGTGCGAGACCGGCGGTTGTTCCGGTCAATATGATTGCAGCTCCGGCAACATATCCCCGCCGGCGCTGGCTACCATTGTGGAATGGACCTTCTATCAGCACTTCGAAAATACTGACCCGGACTTATTTATCGATTCTCCCGATATTAGTGCCGTCAACGGCGCCAGCCTTACCGTCGACGTCTCCCCCAAGGGTGGTAACGACCTCCATCCGGGGGCTCCAACCGACTGGCACTGGTTGAACTGGAACTATCCGCTCGTCGCGCACGGGGCGGACCTGCGCGAGCCCGGAAATTGCCAGACTTCACCCGCCAACAGCTTTAAGGTCAACCGCTCCGACATCGACAAAACCCTGGGCGGGGACCCGGGCTACCCCCTCTTCGGATATGTCATCGTCGACGGCAACGGTAACCCCACCATGCCGGACGGCAATCGAGTCCTCTCCTGCAAAAGTAATTGCGCGCAGTACAAGTTCCCGGTAGAAACCGGGGACAAAGACTGTGATACGAAAAACGATCCCGGCTGCTATTTTTGGACGACGATCTGTGCCGGCAACGAAGCCATTAACTACAACAAGAAATGTTTTACGGGTAAATGTCCTACTAACAATCCCAACTGCGCCCAAAACGACAAATACTACTGCGATACCGACAGCGATTGCCTGGCATGTAACGGCGGAGTCAACTATCACATCGCCTGCTTCAAGAAGGCTGGTCCCGGTCAGCGCGGTGTGTGCGAGCTGCGCGGGTTCAATGCCGGCACCGTGGCGCAATGCAACGGCGCGGCGGGTACCATGTGTGACCCGTCCACCATCCAGTGCGCTGCTCCCACGAGCAGCATCGCCTGCACCAACACCTACGGGTCGATTAACCCGCTGGATGATGCCGACGCTACCCGCTTCGATTACAACGACCAGCCCGTCCTCGGCAATTGCAGCGACATCGTATTCCAAAAAACGGGAATGAAGGCCAAATGCGTCGGCGAGGATACCCTGCATAAGGTCCTGCATGGCGCCTATACCTGGCCAAACGATCCTCAGGTCTATCAAAGCAACGCCAAGGTCTATCGCATGGTCTTTTCGCCGGAAGGCAGAGGCACAGCCCGGATCACGGCGGCACAGCCTATACCGGCGTGTGACGATCTCCCTTCCAATTACAAGCCCTCGGCAGCTCGCAGCCGCTGCGCCGATTCCATCAACAAAGAAAACGCCTCATTGGCCGTTGCGAAAGTTCGCAATCAGCCGCCTAATCAATGGCAATCCAACGGCATGGATTGGGGGTGTTCCGTCGGCAGTGAGAGGGATTCGGCCGACAATGGCATCATGTGTTACTGGAACCCGCCACCCACGGACTATAACTGTCTGGCTCCCAAGACCGATGACACATATGTCACCGATAGTGCCTGTGGTCGCATCGACTCCGGTACCTCGCTGGTGTCCGGCTCCATCACCCCCAGCAACGGCGATCCGTTGATTCTGGAGGTGTCCATTCCGAGTGTGATGAACACGGTAAGTCTTCCCAGCTCCATCCGCGGTTGCGTCGGAACCTGGACGATGATTGCGTCGAGAGCGGTCAAAACCAATCAGGGCATCGTCGCCTGGTACAAAGGAACCGCGAACACCAGCTCAGCCTGCAAGGTCACCGTGACCACGAGCAGTTCCAACCCGGCTGAGCTCAAGCTCTACGATGTGCCGAAATTCAACGGCACGGTAGAGACCATGAGCACCATGTCCGGCGACTGCGGCCCTACCTGTAATAGACAGGGCGTGACCGCCGGCACCGCTACGACTGCCTTCTCCAGCGATCTGCAACTGGGCGCCCTGCTGATGGTGAACCAGACGACGGCCCCGATCACCTACTGGGAGAACTGGCTCAGCAACGGCACCGATCAGTCCTCGCCCAATTGCATGTTGGGCACTCTTAACAAGAATTGCCCCTACGATGACGGAACTGATTACCTGCCCGGACATGGGTCCTATTCCGCCAATTCCGATGTCGGTCACAACCAGGTCGCACCCGGGACGCAGTACTTCCATTACAACGCACATGTCATCACTGCCGCGGGTGGCCGGTCGAACTTTTCCTGGTTAGGATTGGCCATCTACCTCGAGCTCAAGCCGTAGCGGCTCGTCAGTTCCGGCTTCTCTGGGGACGATCGGCAGCGATCGTCCCCATTGTTCTTTTGGCACCAGCCGTATGGATGGGCCGCTTGGAGTCCAAGTGGCAGAGGTATCTGTTCTACTGAGCCGTCGTCATCCAGCGCCCTGTCCACGGGCACACACGTGCCACTCAGGCCGTCACGTATTTCTAGACACCTAACCGTTTTTTGTAGTACGCTTCGCGGCAACTCTTCTGATCGCTAAATTCTCTTGTTATTGATGTTTCGGATTTGCTCCAGTGATGGAGCGCTGACTAATCTTCCTCCGCCCGCCGAAACCAAGAAGGAGTGTCGCCATGCAACTTCGTCGAGTGGCCCAACCAGCCGCAAATATCCTATTGGCTTCTCTATTTGCCTGCCTTCTAATCTCGCAACCTCGAACCGCGCAGGCGCAGCAGGTTGTCTGTGGTTCTGATGACTATCTGGCGAATCTGCCGGTCAAGCCGCCGAAGGATCCCAACACTAAGAGACAGATCCAGCTGGTGAACTGTTCGGACCAGGTCGTACTGGGAGCGGCCAACGCGGCGCGCGCAGCGGGTGCGCCACCCTGGCCAGTTTTCCCCCAGGAAGACACGTGGGTGATGCAAGCCTTCAACTCCGAGAACCCCACGGACTATTCCAACGTTCTCACCATCGACATTCCTTCCGAATGGTACGGCCAGCATCAAGGCGGGAACACGGGGAATTTCTGGGTACGAACCGGCTGCCGTTACGATCAGGTTAGCAACCGGGCGCAGTGCGAAACCGGCGGCTGTTCCGGTCAATACGATTGCAGCTCCGGCAACATATCGCCGCCGCCCGGCACCACGATTGTAGAGTGGACCTTTTACCAGCAGTTCTCCACTTTCTTCTTCGATTTTCCGGACATCAGCGCGGTCAATGGCGCGAACCTTACTGTCGACGTCTCGCCCAAGGGTGGCGACGACCTGGATCCTCAGAATTCAAAGAATTGGCATTGGTTGAAGTGGGATTACCCGCTCACCGTGCACGGAGCGGACCTGCGCGAGCCGGGCAATTGCGCGCTCACATCGGACAACACATTCAAAATCTTCAGGGCGGACATCGATAAGACCATTAGTAGCGGCAGCCCGGGTTATCCCTTGTTGGGATATGTCATCGTCGATGGCAGTGGTAACCCGACCATGCCGACCGGGAATAATGCCCTCTCGTGCCTAAGCAACTGCGGGAAATATAAATTTCCGCTGGAAGTTGCCAAGCCCGGCTGCAACCCCGTAACCGATTCCAACTGCTATTTTTGGGATACGTTTTGTGCGGGCGACCCGGGTATCCAATACGGCCAACAATGCAACACGGACGCAGACTGCCTCAAGTACAACAACGGCGTCAACTATCACATCGCGTGCTTCAAGAAAGCGGGTCCCAACCAGCCCGGCACCTGCGAATTACGAGGCTTCTTCAACAGCACCGTGGCCCTATGCAACGGCCAAGCCGGCACCAAGTGTGGACCATCTGGCAGCCAGTGCGCCGCTCCGACCTCCGCAATCGCTTGCACCAACACTTATGGATCTATCAACCCACTGGATCCAGATAACAGCACGAAATACGATTGGGCCGACCAGCCGATCCTGGGAAAGTGCACCGACGTAATTTTTGCGGGGAACGGCCAGCAGGCCGCCTGCATTGGCGACGACACCGTGCATAAAATCCTGCATGGCGCCTATACCTGGCCCAACGATCCGCAGGTCTACCAGGGTGACGCCCCCGTCTATCGCATCGTGTTTTCTCCGGAGGGAAGAGGCAAAGCTCCGATTACGGCAGCACAGGCTCTACCGGCTTGTGACTCGCTGCCTCCCAACTACATGCCCTCGCAAAATCGCACATCTTGCGGCGGACCCATCGACGATCAAAACGCCGCATTGGCTATCGCGAAAGTGCGCAACCAGCCGCCCAATCAATGGCAATCCACGGGCAGCGACTGGCCTTGTTCTGTCGGCAGTCAGAGGGATGCAGCCGACAACGGCATCATCTGCTTCTGGAACCCTCCTCCGGCCAACTATAACTGTCTGGCTCCCAAGACCGATTCGACGTATGTCACCAACGGTGCATGTGGCCGCATCGATTCGGGTACCTCGCTAGTCTCGGGTTCGATGACGCCCGGAAGCACCGATCCTCTATTTGTCGAGGTGTCGATCCCGAAGGTGCTGAATACCGTCAGTCTTCCGTCCTCCATCACAGGATGTGCCGCATCCTGGACGCTGCTGGCTTCGCAGGCGGTGAACACCAACCAAGGTATCGTAGCCTGGTATAAGGGACTTTCTAATGCCAGTTCGCCTTGCCAGGTGACAGTAACGCTGACCAGCGAGAATCCGGCGGAGGTCAAGGTCTACGACGTGCCGAAATTCAACGGCACGTTAGAGACCATGAGCACGATGTCCGGCAACTGCAATCTCTGTGGCGCACAAGCGGTGACTGCCGGCTCGGCCACCACTGCCTTCTCCAGCGATCTTCAGATGGGGGCTCTGCTGATGGTGAATCAAGTGCCTGCCCCGATCACGTACTGGCAGAACTGGCTGAGCAACGGCACAGATCAGTCGTCGCCTACTTGCCTTGACGGCAATACGAATTGCCCGCGGGATGACGGACCTGATTACCTTCCCGGACACGGACCCTATTCGGGCAATTCCGATGTCGGGCATAACCAGGTCGGACCGGGGACGCAATACTTCCATTACAACGCGAATATCATCGATAACCAGTCGAGTTTTTCCTGGGTAGGTTTGGCGATCTACATCGAACTTAAGCCGTAAACCGAGACGGATTGGTTGCGGTATTTCGGGGACGGCCAGCGAGGATCGTCCCCGTTTCTCTTTTGAGCACCCGTGAACGCCGAAGCGCGATCTCTGCGCTACGCTAACTACCACCCAACTCCATTCCCGCCGATTACATCTAACTGCAGGTTAAAGAACGATCCATTTCGGGTCTCACGCGAAACTACACTCATCAATCGGACTAAGAATGCCCTTTTCGCAGAAAATCAATTCGCCCGAACTCGATGCCCTCCTGCAGCTCACGCTCATCCCTGACAGCACACCCGCCGCGGTCAATTACGTTGCCCAACTGGATGATGCTGCACGCACCAAACTACTGTCCCTTGCGCAGTCGAACCATGTCGTCATGCGCGCCTTCCAGCGTCTGGCTCAGGATCCATCCAACGCGCAGCCGGCCAACTGGGCGAACGCCGCGATTGCCGAAGAACGCAAGCGCATCGAGAACGCGCTAACCTTTCTGCACCACATTTGCGAAGAGCTCGAACAGGGCGGCTGTGCCGCCACCGTCATGAAGTCGCTCGATCACTGGCCTGACTTGGGCAGCGATCTCGATCTCTACACCACCGCTGACGGGCGGCGGGTCGTGCACGTCATGCTGAACCGTATGGGAGCACACATTGAGCCGCGCAGCTGGGGCGATCGCCTGGCGAACAAGTGGAACTTCGCCGTGCCGGGATTGCCGGAGTCCGTCGAAGTGCACGCGCAGCGGCTAGGACAGACGGGTGAGCACATGGCAATGGCCAGGCGCTTCGTCACGCGGCGTGTTCCCAAGGCCGTCAATGGGCTCACTTTTCTGGTGCCGGCCGCGGAGGAGCGTGTTATCGTCGCCACCCTGCAGCGAATGTATCGCCACTTCTACTTCCGTGTTTGCGACATCGTCAACACGGCTGGCCTGCTGGAAGCCGATCAGCTCGACTTCGACGAGTTGAAGAAAGCGTCCGATCTCGGCGGCGTTTGGCCGGGAGTCGCAACCTATCTCACCATCGTGCGCGACTTGGTCCTGCAATATCGCGGCAGTGCTCCTGACTTGCCGCAACAGGTTTTGGCCGCTGCGCGTTTCGGAGGCGAAGTGATTTCCGCGCGCGGAAAATTTCTGCGCGTTCCCATCCTGCCGAATGGCGCCGATCTCTACACGCGCCAGGTTACATGCACGGCGCTGCGCGGCGATGTTCCCGCGACGTTGCGTCTTTCGCTGCTTCCCTATCTGGCATCGGCAGCCGCGGTCGCCTTCCGGCTCACCGGAAGCGACAAAGGCATTTGGTAGCTGGTGTTATAGGACAAGTCGGGTAGTGCTGGCCTTCAGGCCAGCGTCCCGGCGCTCACTTCCATGTCCGAGTCGGCTTCAGCCGACGTCACAGGAGTCGCGTTGCGAGTTTTTCGCCAGCCTGAGGCAGCGTCTCATTTGGCTGGCGCGAATTGGCGCGCCTATTTCCGCATCCTCCCGAATAATGCTGAAGCTGGCAGCAAGCGTCACGCATCTACTTGGCAATAAACGCGGTTCCGAAATCGATGTGGGACTAAATTCTTGCTTCATTTAGCACTCTGGTGCCAAGTTCACGACTAAGTAACCGCATTTCCAAAATTCGTCACATCGCGCTTGATGCGTTTTGGGTCAGAATTGGGTAATATGCAAGTGATGTGTGGGTGAGCCGCAATCCAGCGGTTCGTCGCTCGGTGTTGTAACAAGTTGTTGGTAGATTGTTCTCTTACGCCGTGAGAGTTTTCACCCCTATTCAGCGTCTCTACAGGTCCTACACTCTTCGTCTGTCTGCGCCGCATTTCCCGAGTGCAACTAAGACTGTTAATCGAAAGCAATTCAATAAAATTTCACTCGAAGAAGAGGAAGGTAAAACATGCCGGTCACTCGCATCGATTTTCCCATTGATGAACTGACTCGTCCTCGTAGCGAGGAAGAGATTCAACGCAAGCTGGCGCAGGAGCGCGCCCGGCTGGAAAGCATGATGGGGCTGGACAGCCGTCCCGTGCATCACTTCAAGCGTCCGGCCGAGCGGTCGTTCGGCGCGGAAGAGCGCGGCAAGGTGACCATCCTCTTCGGCGGCCTCACCTGGAAGCACGAACGCGTCATCCAGGCCGTTTTCCAAGGCTGCGGCTATCGCTGCGAGGTCATGCCCGTTCCCAATGTCTCGGCCTTCCAGCTGGGCAAGGAATACGGCAACAACGGCCAGTGCAATCCGACCTACTTCACCGTCGGCAACCTGGTGCAGCACTTGCAGACGATCGAGCGCGAGCGCGGCCTGACCAAACAGGAGGTTTGCGACAACTACATCTTCTTTACTGCCGGATCGTGCGGCCCGTGCCGCTTCGGCATGTACGAAGCCGAATACCGCCTGGCCTTGACGAATGCCGGCTTCGGTGGCTTCCGCGTGCTGCTCTTCCAGCAGAATGACGGTGTGAAGGCCGCCTCCGGCGAAGCCGGACTCAAGTTCACCGTCGACTTCGGCATGGGCATGTTCAACGCCCTCAACCTCGGCGACATTATGAACGAGATGGTGTACCGCATTCGCCCCTACGAGGTCGAGAAGGGCAAGACCGACCAGGTTTGGCAGACATCGATGGATACGCTCTGCACCATGCTGCGCGATCGCAAGCCGTTCGAAGATCACGAAGACCTGCCCGATTGGATGGCGAAGAAGATTCGCGCCAACAAAGGCAAGAAATGGGAGCTGTGGGTCAACTCGCTTCTTAAGGTTCGCGAGCAGCTCTACGGTCAGCCCTATAAAGATGCGATGGCCTCAGTCCGCGAACAACTCAACACCATCGAGGTCGATCGCCTGAAGGTCAAACCGGTCGTCAAGATCATCGGCGAGTTCTGGGCGCAGATCACCGAGGGCGACGGCAACTTCCACATGTTCGAGTTCCTGGAGCGCGAAGGCGCACAGGTTCTGGTCGAGCCCATCGGCACCTGGGTCATGTACATGATGTACCAGGTAAAGGCGCGCGCCGCGGCCCGCCGCTCGCTCGACGCTCCTTACAAAAACGTGAAGTGGTTCGAGCTGCAGAAGAAGTTTAAGAACGAGCTCAAGTTCAAGCAGAAGCAGTGGATGGTCGGCGTCGGCGAGCGCATCTACGCGCGGCAGTACCAACGCGCGGTGGAAGGTTTGGGCAACATCGCGCACGAACTCGTCGATCAGAAAGAAATGGCTCAGTTGGCAAATCCGTTCTACAACGAATTTGCGCGCGGCGGCGAGGGTCACCTCGAAGTCGGTAAGAACGTCTACTACACCAAGAACCATCTCTGCCACATGGTGCTGGCGCTTAAGCCCTTCGGCTGCATGCCGTCGTCGCAGTCGGATGGCGTGCAATCAGGCGTCGCCAATCACTTCAAGGAGATGATCTTCCTGCCCATAGAAACTTCCGGCGAAGGCGAGATCAATGCCCACAGCCGCGTGCAGATGGCACTCGGCGAGGCGAAAGTCAAAGCTCGTATGGAGTTCGAACAGGTCCTGAAGTCCACGGGCAAGCGCCTGGAAGACATCAAGGACTACGTCGCCGAGCACGCCGAACTGCGCAACGTCTTCTATCCAGTGCCGCATCGTCACGGGTACGCAGGCGTGGCCGCCAACTTCGTGCTGCACGTCAACGACCTGATGAACGGCACGAAGAAGCTGGCTCGCGTTCCGGCCCCGGCGTCGCGCAAGCTGGAAACGTCGCCCGCCTTCGGCGATTAGGCACCGGTAGAGCAGGCCTTCAGCTCTGCGTTTAACGCGAGAATTAACCTCGGTCCTGGCTGAGATCCTCCGATCTCAGCCAGACCATAACATGCGATCGGGGATGCGAGGTTTGAAGCCTCGCTCTTCACGGTAGCTTTCTAACGAAAGGAACTCTTAGCTAGATGCCCACTGAGATTCAGACTCCCGAAGGGACGAACGCAGCCCCGACTTATCGTCTGGATGTCGAACTACACGAGCTGCTGATGAAGCCGCCGGAGACGCCGCGCCTGCTGCCGCCGCCTCCAACTGGCAAGTTGCAGGAACTACCGACGCCGGTCTTTCCGCAACATCCCGAGCTGATGAACGCCCGCGACGAGGACTACTTCCCGAAGAACGGCCAGCGGCGCTCATGGTCCACCAAGCACATCATTCGCGCCATGCGCGGATGGGCAGTGCCGTGGATCCGTTCGCGCGCTCTGCCGGGCGACTTCCATCCGATCATCGCGTACCTGTTCAACGAGTGGAAATGCAACCTCGATTGCCATTACTGCTGGGCCTTCGATAACAGCGTTCGCGGCATGACGGAGGACACGGCCAAGCGCTCGCTCGACTGGCTGCGCGATTCCGGCGCCGGCGTGCTGGCGCTGATGGGCGGCGAGCCACTGCTGCGTCCCGACTTCGCCCACAAGATCATCTATTACGCGGCGAAGAAGGGCTTCTGGGTCTACCTGCCCACCAACGGCCGGCTAATGCGCGAGACGGTGATCGACAAGGTCGCCGACGCCGGCGTTGGCGTGGTAAATCTTGCGGTTGATGCCTGGGATGATGTTCCCGGCCGCGGTCTGCCGAAGGCGATGGTGCCTATCCGCAAGTACTTCGATTACCTGGTCAAGAAGCAGTACAAATACGGCTACTCGGTGTTCCTGAACATCAACATCTGCGCCAACAATATGGAAGATGTCCGTCAGTTGACGGAACTGGCGCACGACAACGGCATCGCGACCGACTACCACATCTGCGAGTCGCCGATGACCGAACAGCCGCATTTCAAGCACCTGTACACGAATCCGACCTTCATCCGCGAAGAGCATCACGCGGCTGCGGCCGAACTGATCGACTGGCTGATTGAGAAGCAGAAGTCGGGCTACCACATGGTGAACTCGGTGGAGCGCCTGGCGCAGATGAAGAACTTCATCCACGGCGACCTGCACGACTGGGGCTGCCGCGCCGGACATAACTCGCTGATCGTCCGCGTCGACGGCACGCTGGCGCCGTGCTTCCCCATGTACTCGGCCGGATATGACTGGGGCACCATCGAGAAGCATAAGTTTGAAACTAAGCAGCTCAAGGAAATGAAGAAAGAGTGTCAGAAGAGCTGCTTCTCGACGCTGAATCACATCCTCGCCTGGTGCTACAACGACAAGCGGGTGATCGAGTGGCTGTTCCGGCAGGCGAAGCATGGATTCAGAAGGGTCGAAGGCAACTTCGGCGATGCTTAAATGTTCTTAAGCTCCCTTCTGGCTTCGAGCAGGAGCCGGGATGTTCGATGAGACAGTGCCGAAGGCACGGCATATCTTAGCCCAGCGCTTCAGCGCTGGGTAGGGTGGTTCGGATTGCCGAGTCCCGTAGGGACGGCATATTGTAAAGTCAGGCTTCAGCCCCAGCGGCGAAACAAGCGGGCAAAGACCCGCACGATTTACGGAGGCCCAGTGAGTCATTCTCACCAACACGGATCGGATCACGGATGCTGTGACACTGCCAATCCCAAGGTTGACGTCTCTCTCAGCGCCTTAACCGATTCTGCGCCCGTCGAAACTTCCCTGCCCGCCCGCATTCTCGCCAAATCGCGCGAGGTCGCGTCGCAATCCGGGCACAAGGCGGTCTATACCGTCGGCATGGACGTCGGCTCGACAACAGTCAAGGCCGTCGTGGTTGAGACCGAAACCGACAAGATGATCTGGCAGGACTACCAGCGCCATGAGACCAAGCAGCCGGAAAAGCTGCTCGAGTTCCTCAAGCGCATGCAGGATGAAGTCGGTATCGCTCCACACAATTGCCGCATCTTCATCACGGGATCCGGTGGCGGCGCGCTTGCCAACCTCATCGGCGCAAAGTTCGTGCAGGAAGTCACCGCAGTTTCGCTCGCGGTCGAGAAGCTTCATCCCGAAGTTAACTCCGTCATCGAGCTCGGCGGCCAGGACGCGAAGATCATCGTCTTCAAGGAAGACGAGAACACCGGCCGCAAGAAGAAGATCCCGTCGATGAACGACAAGTGCGCCGGCGGTACGGGCGCGGTCATCGACAAGATCAATGCCAAGCTGAAGATTCCCGCCGCAGAACTCTGCGACCAGGGCTATGTCGGCATCAAGCTGCATCCCGTTGCCGGCAAGTGCGGTGTCTTCGCCGAGACCGACATCAACGGCCTGCAAAAGCAAGGCATCCCTCCCGATCAGCTGATGGCGTCGCTGTTTGACGCGATCGTGCTGCAGAACCTCACCGTGCTGACGCGCGGTCACACACTGCGCCCCCACGTTCTCCTGCTGGGCGGTCCCAACAGCTTCATCCGCGGCATGAAAGAAGCGTGGCAGCAGAACATTCCGCGTACCTGGGAAGAGCGCAAGGTAGAGATCCCCGAAGGGATGAAGCCGGAAGATTGCATCAAGGTTCCGGAAAACGCGCAGTATTTCGCGGCACTGGGCGCGGTTGAGTTCGGCAAGGACGAAGAGCCTGAAGTCGGCATCTACATGGGCACCGAGTGCCTGGAGGACTACATCACCGTCGGCCGCCAGGTCGAGAAGGCGAAGTCCGGAGCGGCCGGCCTGAGCACCTCGCCGGAAGAACTGGTCGGGTTCAAAGAGAAGTACCGCGTTCCGAAGTTCATCGGCGCGAAGTTCACCCCCGGCGAGATCGTTCGCGGCTTCGTCGGCCTCGATGGCGGATCGACTTCGACCAAGGCCGTACTGCTCTCCGAAGCGGGCGATGTGATGTGCAAGGCCTACCAGCTTTCCGGCGGCAATCCCATCCAGGACACCATCGACATGTTCGTCGCGCTGCGCCAGCAGGTGGAATCCCAGGGCGCGACGCTGGAGGTCATGGGCGTCGGCACCACCGGTTACGCCAAAGACGTCCTGAAGGACGTGCTGAAGGCCGACGTGGCTCTGGTCGAGACCGTCGCCCACACCGAATCGGCGATGAAGTTCTATGACAATCCGCACGTCATCGTTGATGTCGGTGGCCAGGACATCAAGCTGATCGTGCTCAAAGATGGGCGCGTCAAAGACTTCAAGCTGAACACGCAGTGCTCCGCCGGCAATGGTTACTTCTTGCAGGGCACGGCGGAGTCGCTCGGCTACAAAGTTGAGGAGTACGCCGACATCGCGTTCTCCGCCAATACCATGCCGGTCTTCGGCTACGGCTGCGCCGTGTTCATGCAGTCCGACATCGTGAACTTCCAGCGGCAGGGCTGGCGCGGGGAAGAAATTCTCGCCGGCCTGGCGAATGTTCTGCCCAAGAACATCTTCTTATATGTCGCCGGAATTCCCAATCTCGCTAAGCTGGGATCGAAGTTCATCCTGCAGGGCGGAACGCAGAAGAATCTGGCGGCGGTGAAATCGGAAGTCGACTTTATTCACTCGCACTTCCACGGCGCCGGGCAAGATCCCGAGGTCATCGTTCACGAGCATTGCGGCGAGTCAGGCGCGATCGGCGCGGGTGTCGAGGCGATTCGTATCTACAAGAACGGCCATCGCACCACTTTCATCGGCATCGAAGCCGTCGAGAAGATCGGCTACAAGACCACGCGGAGTGAAGAAACGCGCTGCTACTTCTGCAAGAACAACTGCCTGCGCACCTTCATCGACGTAAACGTCGGCGATGCCAAGAACGAGCACCTCGAACCTGCTTCGCCTCTGCCAGTCTTCAAATCGAAGGTTCCCCTGGCAGCGGGCGAGCGCCGTCTGATCATCTCGACCTGCGAAAAAGGACAGGTCGAAGACGTCAGCGCGATGCGCGGCATCAAGGCTGGACTCGACGCGATAAAGAAGCAGAATCCCAACTTCGTCGACATCGCCGCCAACGAAGTCTGGCGCTCGCGCAATCCGGAGAAGATCGCCGACCCGCTGCCCACGCCGGGCCGCTGGGATTTCGGCAAGGCCAAGACTGCCATACAACAGCGCGCCGAGCTGATGAACAAGCGCAAGGCACTCCGCGTCGGCATGCCGCGCGTCCTCAACATGTATCTCTACGCGCCGATGTTCAGCGCGTATCTCGAGAGCCTCGGCCTGGAGCCGGAAAACCTCATCTACTCCGAGTTCACTGGCCAGGAAATGTATCGCCAGGGCGCAGGCCGCGGCGCTATCGATCCCTGCTTCCCATCGAAGATCGGCATCCCGCACGTCTACAACCTGATCTTCCAGAAGCACGCGAAGAAGCCGCTGGACGCTATCTTCTTCCCCATGATCGACACGCTGCATCAGCCGATGAAGAACTGCACCGGCTCGAACGCTTGCCCGACGGTCACCGCAACGCCCAACGCCGTGAAGGCCGCGTTCACCAAGGAAGGCGATGTCTTCAAGGATAACGGCATTCAGTATCTCGATCCCATCCTGAACATCGACGACAAGCGCCTGTTCGGGCTGCAGATGTTCCAGGCGTGGGCGCCAATCCTGGGGCTCAGCGAGGAAGAGAACGAGCGCGCGGTCCAGGCTGCTTACAAAGCATTCGAGGACTTCGATCTCGGCCAGCGCCAGCGCGCGCGCGAGATGCTCGACACCCTGGAGCGCGAGAACCGTCTCGGCATCGTGATGCTGGGCCGCGTCTACCACCACGATCCAGGTTTGAACCACGAAATCATGGAGGAGTTCCAGAAGCTCGGCTATCCGGTCTTCTCGCAGAGCTTCCTGCCCACGGACGAGGATCTGATGGATCGGCTGTTCGGCGAAGAAGTTCGCTCCGGCGCGATCACCCACGCTCTCGATATTCGCGATGTCTGGAAGAACGCGTACTCGGCCAGCACCAACACCAAGATCTGGGCGGCGAAGTTTACCGCGCGGCATCCGAACCTGGTAGCGCTGGAGATCTCGAACTTCAAGTGCGGCCACGACGCGCCGATTTACAGCGTGATCGAGGACATCATCGAGAAATCCGGCACGCCGTACTTCTCGTTTAAAGATCTCGATGAGAACAAGCCGACCGGCTCGATTAGGATTCGCGTCGAAACCATTGACTACTTCCTGAAGCGCTATCGCGAGGACCTGCTGAAGAAGGCCGACACCGCGAAGAATCTGGAACAGCAGTTGGCAGAGTACGAACGCCAGCTGCGGATGAGCCTGACGCACAAGTCGGTCCGTCGCGAGGCCGAGATTGTTCCCTTCCCGCAGATCGTCGATGAGCCGCATGCGGCCAACGGCTTCGGGAGATGACTAAGGTAGAGCGGACGTTCGGCGTCTGGGTGCTTGTAGGTAGAGTTGGCCTTTAGGCCGGCGTCCCATCCATGCTTTCTGACAAGCGCGGGCTTTAGCCCGCGCAATATTTTCAGGCGAGCTTGGTATCGCCGGCTGAAGCCGGCTTTATAATTTGAATCGGCGTCTGACGCGGACCTGAAGGTCCGCTCTACCCGAACCCATCGAGACCAGGGCCATGCCACTCACTACCGATACCAAGAAAGTGATGTTCGAGATCTACCGCGACGCCGACTACGGCGGTCGTTACCGGGTCGTATACTTCACCGAGCTCGGCGAGCACGACAAGGAAACCGAGATCGAGAACGCCATGCGCGGCGAGCACATCTTCGACGGATTCCTCCTGCATCGCGAGCGCAATCAGGCCAAGCAGGTGGTCGACGAGATTCTCGATCGGCTCAATCGCGGCGAAAAGCTCGGCGAGGACGTCATCCGCGAGAGCCTGCAATCCTATCTGGCCGGGTAGAGCTGGCCTTCAGGCCAGCGTCCAGGCGTTGTTATTTTCTTCTCTGAGTCGGCTTTCAGCCGACGACATATGAGTAGCCGGGATCATCACACTTCATTGGTGGCGGAGACGAACCCGAAGGTCCGTGTCGGCACATCTCCATCGCTGCAACGCTGGCGTTCCGCGTGATAAAGTCGAACCTAACCACCTGAATGCAAGCGAGACTATGCAGCGCAAGTAATCAATTCTGCGCGACTCTTTCGAGGCCGGACCATGATCGTAGCGATGTGGGAAGACGCGAGCGACGACCAGATCCAGGAGGTCACCAACCACCTGGTAAAGATGGGCTTCGCCGTGCATCGCACCACCGGCGCGCGCCAGAGCGTGCTGGCGGCGGTGGGCAAGCGCATCGACTTCGACACTCGCGAACTGGAAGTGCTGCCCGGCGTGCAGACGGTGCACCGCATCAGCGCGCCCTACAAGCTGGTGGGGCGAACCTTTCGGCCTGAGGGAACGACGGTCCGCCTCGCCAACGGGGTGGAGATCGGCGGTAAAGAAGTCGTGGTGATGGCTGGCCCGTGCTCGGTCGAATCGCGCGAGCAGATCATGATGGCCGCCGAACAAGTGAGCAATGCCGGCGCGAAGGTTCTGCGCGGCGGAGCGTTCAAACCACGAAGCTCGCCTTACACGTTTCAGGGCCTCGGGATGGACGGGCTGAAGCTGCTGCGCGAAGCCGGCGATAGTTATGGGCTGATGGTGATCAGCGAGGTCATGGAGATCTCGCAGATTGAGCCGATGATGCCCTACATCGACATCTTTCAGGTGGGCGCGCGCAATATGCAGAACTTCAACCTGCTGCGCGAACTGGGCAAGGTTCGCAAGGCGGTGCTGCTGAAGCGCGGCATCGCCGCCACCATCGAAGAGATGCTGCTCTCGGCGGAGTACGTCATGTCGGGCGGCAACTACAACGTGATTCTGTGCGAGCGCGGCATCCGCACCTTCGAAACCTATACGCGCAACACCCTCGACATCTCGGCGATTCCAATTGTGCACAAGCTTTCGCATCTGCCGATCACCTCGGACCCATCGCACGGAACTGGCTTACGCGACAAGGTTGCACCGATGGCGTGCGCGTCGGTGGCGGCGGGCGCGGACGCCCTGCTGATCGAGGTGCATCCGTCTCCGGATGAAGCGCTGTCGGACGGCGCGCAGTCGCTGTTTCCGGAACAGTTTGCGGAATTGATGGACCGGCTCCGAATGATTGCACCGGCGGTGGGACGGACGATTTGGTAGTGCAGCGACTCGGTAGTGCGGCGCTTCAGCGCCGCGTTCCCGACAGTTCGATCATGACACGCGGGCTTTAGCCCGCAAAGGTGTCGCCGGCTGAAGCCGGCTCTTGTCATTCTCCAGGGCGGTGACGCGGGCCTGAAGGCCCGCACTACCAATGTCCATCCGACAAATCACGATCATTGGTACCGGCCTGATTGGCGGCTCACTCGGACTCGCGCTGCGTCAGGCCGGTTTCGATGGACATATCGTCGGCTGCGATAAACTCGCGGTTCTGGAGATTGCCGAAGCCCGCGGCGCGATTGATCGAGCAGAAGCAGACCTTGAGCGCGCGATTGTCGGCAGCGATGTGATCCTCCTTGCCACGCCGGTCGGCTGCATTCTGTCGCAACTGGAATCGCTCGCTCCGCTGTCCTCTCCGAATGCGCTGATCGTGGACACAGGCAGCACTAAACACAAGTTTGTCGAGCGAGCGCGAATGATCCTGGGCGACAAGGCAGCGGAACGCGTGTTGCCCGGGCATCCGATGGCAGGCAAAGAGGTCGGCGGAATTGAGCACGCGGACGCCAACCTGTTCCGCGATGCGGTGTGGCTGGTCACTCCGATTGATGCTAGCCGGCCCTATACCTCGCGCCAGCAGGAATATCTGGAGCTGCTGACGGCAATCGGTGGGCGCGTGATCACACTCGACGCCGAGCGGCATGATCGGCTGTGCGCATGGATCAGCCATCTGCCGCAAATGATCGCGACGGCGCTGGCGTGTTCGCTGCGGGAGGAGTTCGGCGACGACGAAGCAGTGATGGAGATCGGTGGGCGCGCGCTGCTTGAGATGACGCGCATCGCCCACAGCCCGTATTCCATGTGGCGCGACATCGCGATGACGAATACCGAGAACATCGAGGAGGCTCTGCTGCACTTCGAGCAGCAGTTGGCGCATCTGCGCGAGAACCTGCGCGGACCCGGGCTGCGCGACATGTTTGCAGCGGCGAATCAGTTCGGGAAGTAGTCAGTTGTCAGGTGTCGGTTTTGCATCATGCTGACGCTCCCCGGTACAATTTGCGGTCGGACTCAAACCCTATGGCAATGAACAAGGTTGTGGCGAACCCCGATGAGGCGGTGCACGACATTCAGGATGGCGCGACCATCATGGTCGGCGGCTTCGGGCTGTGCGGCATTCCGGAGAACCTCATCCGCGCGCTGGTGAAGAAAGGTGTGAAGAACCTGCACACCATCAGCAACAACGTCGGTGTGGACGATTTCGGCCTCGGGCTGATGCTGGCGGCCGGGCAGATCACATCGCATAAGGGCTCGTACGTCGGCGAGAACAAACTGCTGGAAGATATGGTGCTGACCGGGCGCATCGATCTGGAACTCATCCCGCAAGGCACGCTGGCCGAGCGGATTCGCGCTGGTGGCGCGGGGATTCCGGGGTTCTACACGCCGACGGGCTTCGGCACGGTGGTCGCCGAGGGCAAGGAGACGCGGCAGTTCAACGGGCGGGCGTATGTGCTGGAGCGCGGTATGACCGCGGACTTCGCGCTGATCAAAGCGTGGAAGGGCGATCGCTGGGGCAATCTGGTGTATCGCAAGACGGCGCGGAATTTCAATCCCATGATGGCGACGGCGGCGAAGATCACGATCGCCGAGGTCGAACACCTGGTCGAGCCGGGTGAGATCGATCCCGATCACGTGCATACGCCGAGCGTGTACGTGCACAGGATCTTTCAGGGGACGAACTACGAAAAGAGAATTGAACGAAGGACGGTAAGGAAGGCGTAGGTAGAGCCAGCCTTCAGGCTGGTTTAGTCCAGCCGTAAAGCTGCTGAGCTGCGGAGCAGCGCAATTTGCTTTAGGCTTGGGCGCAAGCCCGCGCTAACGCGAATCGGAAAACAGTGAGCCGCGGAGCGGCGGCACTGCGGGGCTTTGGCGATCCAGGCGAGAAAGCAGATCCCTCGTCGGCCTGAAGACCTCCTCGTGATGACAATTCATTGAGATGACGAACAGTACCGAAGAATCGAGCAATCCATATGGCTACCTCTCCCAACATTGGTAAGCAGAAGGACACCGAAAAGCGAGATCGCATTGTGCGGCGCGTGGCGCGCGAGTTGCGCGACGGATTCTACGTCAACCTGGGCATCGGCATGCCGACGCTGGTGGCCAACTGCGTGCCGCCCGGTATCGAAGTCGTGCTGCAGAGCGAGAACGGCATGCTGGGTGTGGGGCCGTATCCGCTCGCCGGTGAGGAGGACGCTGACCTGATCAACGCCGGCAAGGAGACGGTGAGCGAACTTCCAGCCACTGCGTACTTCTCCAGCGCCGAGTCGTTTGCGATGATTCGCGGCGGGCACATCGACCTGAGCGTGCTGGGCGCAATGGAAGTGGATGAAGATGGCAATCTGGCCAACTGGATGATCCCCGGCAAGATGGTCAAAGGCATGGGTGGTGCGATGGATCTGGTTGCGAGTGCGCGCCGCGTCATCGTTGCCATGGAGCACACCACGCGCGACGGAGCGCCCAAGATCCTGAAGCATTGCACGCTGCCGATCACGGGATTGCGCGTCGTCGATACGATCGTCACCGAGATGGCGTACATTCACGTCACCCAGAGCGGGCTCGTATTGGACGAAATCGCACCCGGGCTGACGGTCAGCGATGTTCAGAAGGCGACCGAAGCGCCGCTGATCGTTACGCCGGAGACCAAGACAATGGAGTTCTGAACGGCGACACTAGCATTCTGTCCAGCCAGCGCACAGCAACCCAGCTTCCGGTTTGAATAACCCAACACTATGTGACGCAGTGCCTTGTGAAGCCGGGCATTGATGATCCAACATTTGCGTGTTGGGCCAACCAACATTCGGCGCCTGGAAAGAAGGCCACTATGCGCCTCCGCATGATCTGCCTTGCAGCCCTTGTCCTCCTCGCATTGACTTCCCTGTTCACCACGTCCCTGGCAACGCAAACGCAAGCTGCCGCGCCGCAGGCCAGCAAACCGCAGGTCACGCGCGTACCGGCGGTCTATACCGATCCGAGTTCCGGACGAGCAATGTTCACCGCTTATTGCGCATCGTGTCACGGCCAGGACGGCAAAGGAGACGGACCAGCCGCTCCAGCCCTGAAAACTCCACCAGCCAACCTGACCCAACTGACTGCCAAGAACGGCAAGTTTCCTGAATTGCAGGTTGCCCAGGCGATCAAAGGCGACGGGACCGTAGCCGCACACGGCAGCAAAGAGATGCCGGTGTGGGGCCCGATCTTCCTGTACCTGGCGCATCACGATCCGGCGGTGATGCAGCTCCGCGTGCGCAACTTGACGAAGTACATCGAGTCCATCCAGCAGAAGTAGCGGCGAGTCGGATAGGGTTTCGACTCCGTTTGGCTCTACCCCGCCCCGCAGGATCGCGGCTTTTCGGATTCGTCGTCAAATGAAAAGGGCGCATCGCTGCGCCCTCTCTTATTGCGATCGAAGCTCTGCTACACGCTCACCGGCTGTTTCACCGGGACCGGCGTCAGCCAGCCGAAGCGATCGTCCGCGGTACCGTTGACGATCCCGTAGAACTCCTTGCGAATCGATTTCGTTATGGGGCCGGCAATGCCGTGGCCGACAATGATCTTGTCGACCGAGCGGATGGGCGTGATCTCGGCGGCCGTCCCGCTGAAGAACAGCTCGTCGCAGATGTAAAGCATCTCGCGCGGAATAACCTGCTCGACCACGGGGATGCCAAGCTCATGCGCGATATGCAACACCGAGTTGCGGGTGATGCCGGGCAGCACGCTGTTGCCCAGTGGCGGCGTGTAGATGCGTTCCTTGTGAACGACGAAGACGTTCTCGCCCGAGCCTTCGCTGACGTAGCCGTTGACGTCGAGCGCGATGCCCTCGGCATAGCCGTTCACGATGGCTTCCATCTTGATGAGCTGCGAGTTCATGTGATTGGCGCCGGCTTTGGCCATGGTCGGCATAGTATTTGGCGCCAAGCGGGTCCACGAGGAGACACAGACTTCAACGCCGTCGTCGCAATCGGGGCTGCCCAGGTACTTGCCCCATTCGTAGTTGGCGATGTAAACCTCGGTTGGCGAGTTGAAGGGATTGACGCCGACCTGGCCGTATCCACGCAGCACGATGGGACGGATGTAGCAGGGCGAAACTTTATTGGCAGCGACCACGTCCACCGTTCCCTGCACCAGTTCGTCGAGTGAGTAGTCCAGATCGATACGGTATACCTTGCAGGACTGCAGCAGACGCAGCGCGTGGTCCCGCAGGCGGAAGATGGCGGGGCCTTTGGGCGTTTGATAGCAACGAATCCCTTCGAACACGGACGAGCCGTAGTTCACCACGTGAGACATGACGTGGATTTTGGCGTCATCCCAGGGAATCAGGTGACCATTGTGCCAAACGAATTCACTTTCTTTAATGGCCATTCCGAGGCTCCTTCGAAAGCGGAGTGAGTACAAATTTTTGATGCTGCCGGGCCGAAAGTTCTGCAAACCGATGGCGCTTTTTGTTAGTTGTACCTTGCGGTGTTCGGTGGAGTCCGGGCATTTGGGATTCAGCTTAACCGGAGATTATATCTGACAGCCGAGGCTTCATTGCCAGTGAATTTTGCCAGTCTGGCCGCCTGTGACCAGTTTCACCAGAATTGATGCACGACGCGCCCGCGGGGGTACAAAAACCAGCGGCAAACGACGAAACCCTCGTCCGAACCGTGACCGCCTTGCCCCCTAAGCGGACACAACTCGCCGGAACCATCGCGTCGTCTAATCGACCGAGGATTCTTACGCCAGCTACGAAAAAGCGTGGTGGACGCAAGTACAGAAAGGCCGCGGGCAAGCGGGTGAAAAGCGCAATGCATCGCGTCAAGAAGGGCACGCTGAAGTCGGGACCCGGCGGCAAAGGCGGAACGGTTAAGAGCCGCAAGCAGGCAATCGCGATCGGCTTGTCGGAAGCGCGAAAGAAAGGCGCCAAGGTTCCCAAAAAGAAGAGCTAGTGAGAGGGCTGGACTCGGTTATAACCGGGCGCCAGGGTTGCACTCGGCGGGTTGCCGTTCTGGGCTGACGGCTGCTCGAGATAATCGCCTATCCGCCTCGCAATCTCCTGCGAAAACACTGCGCTGTAGTGCACCGAGTCCACATACAGGTTTTCGTGCCTGTCCTGCTGGATGTCGGCCAGCCACAGAACGTCAGGACCCAGTGTCCCCTTTTCACGCAACTCCTGCATCAGTGGGTAGCCGTATTTGGCGCGACCGTAGGCGGCGAACTCCTTGTCGGAGTGGAGGAAGAAGTGGTAGCGAAGATCGTATTTGTATACTGGGACAGGCTGCCAGACGAAGACCGTTCGCACGCCGTAGCCTTGGGCGGTTAGCTCAATCATCTTCTTATTAGCCAGCCACCGATCGACGGCAGAGTGCAGGAGCACAGGGTCGTCATAAACCGGCGCCTTGCCCGGCTGCGGTTCAGCCGCAGCGGCGGTCGGCGCCCAGCGCTCCTTCAGCCGCTGTGCTGCCCGAACCATAGGAATGTCGTTCAGCGGATTGGAATTCGTCTGCCCATCCATGAAGGCGCGCAGCTGGCCGGTAAACTTTGGAACTCCATCGGCCAGCATGAAGTCATTCAGGCCATCGATGAAGACGGTCACCTGAGGAACATATCCGCTGCGCAATAACTGCTGAAAGAGCACAAGCTCCTGGCTGCTGATGTAAGCCGGACGTGCGAAGTTGTAGACCGCAACCGCATTGCCGGAGTGGCGCTCGGAAAGGTAAGCCTGCAGGTAAGAAGGAATTGTCTCATCATCCGGAAGGTAGTACCCGAACGTTGTCGACCCACCGAATACGAAAATGTTAGTCGCCTGCGGACTTGGTGGCCACGGGGCCTGGTTCTTGGAAAAGCGAAAGCCGGCGGGATCCACGTTGACGTACTTTCCACGGTACGGCCGCTCGCGAAAGCCGGTCAGCGGTTCGTATTCGAACTCATGATCTGCTCGCGGTGTCTCCCGGATCAGAGTTTTGACGTCCTCCTCGCTCCAGCCCGGATAGGCCTGCTGCAATTTATCAGCTGCGAAGTGCCCTTCGTGAAACGGAATCGGGGCAGGCTGTCGCAGACGAATAACCGCGTACAGCACCACGTTCACCAGGATGATCAGCAGTAGAGCGTTGAACACCCCTACGGCAGCAACGATGTACCACTTTTTCAGCCTCGCCGCCCAGGTCGGCGATGTGGCTGGACTCATGACAGGATCACGATTGACGGTGGCGCCTTGCATTGGTTAGGCACAGCCCTTTGGCGGCGCGGAAGTTGCGAGCCATCGTTCGATTCGCCTCTACTTGCCTCAGTCAAGGCCACGCGAACTAATAGCTTGCATGTTCTGACTCAACAAAATTTACATGAATTCGTCGCGGCAGGCAAAGTGGAATTGGCTACTAACAGGAATGGAATCCGGCCTTTCCGCGAACATCCCGTGAGTGACCGATGACGCTTGACGCCGTGATGTAGCCTTTCTCCTGTCATAATAGAAAGTCGTCATTCGTCCCAATAGAAAGAGCATTCATGGCTGAATCTCCGATTACTGCCCGCAGTCAGGACTTTGCCGCCTGGTATCAGGATGTCGTCTTGCAGGGCGACATGGCTGAACCGGCGGAAATCGTCAAGGGCTGCATGGTCATCAAGGCCAACGGCTACGCAGTTTGGGAGCTGTTGCAGCGCGAGCTCGACGATCGCTTCAAAGCCACCGGTCACCAGAACATGTATTTTCCGCTGCTCATCCCGCAGAGCTTTCTGCACAAGGAAGCCGAGCATGTCGAGGGCTTCTCGCCCGAGCTGGCGGTGGTGACGATGGCTGGCGGCAAGCAGCTGGAAGAGCCGTATGTCATCCGGCCGACCTCGGAGACCATCATCGGCCACTTCTTCGCCAAGTGGATCAAGAGCTGGCGCGATCTGCCGGTGCTGGTCAATCAGTGGGCCAACATCATTCGCTGGGAGCTCCGAACGCGCATGTTTCTGCGCACCACGGAGTTTCTCTGGCAGGAGGGCCACACCGCGCACTCCAATCACGAAGAAGCGCGCGAGGAAGTGCTGCGCATGCTTGGCGTGTATGCCGACGTGGCCGAGACCGTGATGGCGATGCCGGTGATCAAAGGCCTGAAGACGCAGTCGGAGAAGTTCGCCGGCGCGCTGCACAGCTACTCGATCGAAGCGATGATGCAGAACGGCTTCGCCCTGCAGGCGGGGACGAGCCATGACCTTGGGCAAAACTTCGGCAAGGCCTTCGATGTGCAGTTCCAGAACAGCGAAGGCCAGCTCGACTACGTCTGGCAGACGAGTTGGGGCGTGAGCACGCGCCTGATCGGCGGGCTCATCATGAGCCACTCCGACGACAAGGGTCTGGTGCTGCCGCCGAAGCTGGCGCCAGTCAAGACCGTGATGGTGCCGATCTATCGCAAGGATGAAGAGAAGTCCAAAGTGCTGGAGGCTGCGCATCGCATCGCGAAGGATGTCGGCGCGAAGGTCGACGACCGCGAAGGCCAGACGCCGGGTGCGAAATTCTTCCATTGGGAGCGACGTGGCGTACCGCTGGTCTTGGAGCTTGGTCCGCGCGATCTGGCGTCGGGCAATGTTGTCGTAAAGCGGCGTGACACCGGAACGAAGGAGCCGATGCCGCAGTCGGAGCTGGTGGCGAAGGTGCCGGCGCTGCTCGAACAGATGCAGAAGTCCTTGTACGACGGCGCGAAGCAGCGGATGAAGGCCAACACTGTGCTGGCAAACTCGATTGACGAAGTCGAGTCGCTGCTGAAGGATGTTACAGCTGAGAAAGGTGGCGGCAAATTCGTCGTGGCGCATGTGAAGGACGATCCGCGGTGCGATCTGCGGATGAAGGAATTCAAGGCGACCATCCGTTGCATTCCGCTCGTCGACGAATACGACGGTCCGGGCAAGTGCATCGTTACCGGCGAGCAGGTGGATCAGCGGGTGGTGATAGCAAAAGCCTATTAGTTAGCCAGCGCGTCCAAACGGAGCACTTTCGAAAGCCAGTGTCGTTTGGCTGTTGCAAGAATTGTCAGGAGCAGGAATATGCTTGCGGCCGAGCGTTCCCTTGGTCCGTTTCCAGACTATCTGATTGCCGTCTCAAGATTACTAGACCAGGTCGAATCTGGAAACAGCGTCGACATCTACCTTGATGGTCCCGATCATGGCAGCCTGGGTGACTATGGTTTACATTTACAGGTTCGCCATTCGATCAAGAATGCTGCAGTGAAAGGCGCTGCTGTTCGCATGCTATTGCCAAACGAACTGGCGAGAGTCAGCCGTGCAAACCCCCAACTCGAGTACTGGCAGCAATTTGAACGCGTCAAGGAAACTCCCGGATTTAAGCAATTCTTCGAAGGGCAGTACTCGTGGTTTACACAGGCTCGGTCGCGCGAGGAGATGGAGGTCTGTATAGACACATATATGCAGGTGGTACTCCAAGACTTTATTGCATCGAACGTAGGCCTAAAGCGTCTTCGGGAGGATGCGGAGCCGCTGCCCTTTTTGTTCTGGAGAGTGCAGTCCGAAGTGATCTATGTGCGCTTGCCGCAAACACCGAAAGAACCAGCCGAGGCACGCTGGACATCAACGGCTGAAGACGTTGATCTATTTGTGAGCCGATTCACGGCGCTTTGGAACGGCGGAATTCCAATTCTGAATAGATCGCACGACGAAAGGCGCTGATTGTCCATCGCTGTTTCTCACATGGAGAAGAAGCAAAATGTCCCTCTACGACTTTTCCGCAACCCTGAACAACGGCAAAGAGAAGAACCTCTCCGCCTACAACGGTAAGGTCCTGCTGATCGTGAATACCGCCAGCAAGTGCGGATTCACCCCACAATACAAAGGCCTGCAGGAGCTGTATACGAAGTACAAAGACCGCGGCCTTGAGTTGCTCGCCTTCCCCTGCGATCAGTTCGGACATCAGGAGCCCGGCGATGACGACGAAATCAAAGAGTTCTGCGAGATGAACTACGGAGTCGAGTTTCCGCTCTTTTCAAAGATTGACGTTAACGGTGACGACGCGCATCCGTTGTACAAGTTTCTCAAGAGCGAGAAGAGCGGATTGCTGGGCGATTCCATCAAGTGGAACTTCACCAAGTTCCTCGTCGATAAGCAGGGAAATGTGATCGAGCGTTACGCGCCCACCACTCCTCCCGAGCGCATCGCTGCCGATATCGAGAAGCAACTAGCCAAGTGATGCGAATTCGCAGCTGGTTTCAGTCGGCGGTGCTGCCGGCGAAGGGAGGGTCACCGGCAACAGAGGCGTTGGAGTCAACTCCTCTCAATAGGCGGCTGTTCCTCATTCTCGCCGCCCTGGCCGTCATCTACGCATTTCTGGCGGGCCTTCGCACGCTCTCCGATCCCGATCTCGGGTGGCAGATGGCCAGCGGACGCTGGATCGTTCAGCATCATCAGATTTTCTCCACCGACGTTTTCTCGTTTACCGTTCCGGGCACGGCCTGGATTTATCCGCCCGGGGCAGAGATCCTTTTCTACTGGCTTTACCTGCTTGGCGGATATGCCCTGCTGTCGTGCTTTGGCGCCGCAGTTTGCGCCAGCACGATCGCGATTCTGTTGCGGCGCGGCTCGGCGTTTACCGCGGCAATCGCGATTATCGTTCTGCCGCTCATTGCGCAGCGCAGCGCTCCACGCGCCGAAGTCTTCACCACGCTGATGTTCGCGGCCTACCTTTCTCTGCTGTGGGACAACTATCAGACCGGGCGGGCACGGCTGATCTGGCTGCCGCTGCTGATGGTCGCGTGGGTCAATCTGCACCTCGGATTCATTGCCGGACTGGCTCTGATCGGCGGCTTCGTTGGGCTTGAGATCCTGGAAATGCTGTTTGGGCAGGCCAGAAGGGCGGCCGCGCTCGACCGGCTGCGACGAGCCTGGCCGTGGTATCTGGCAACGGCGGTTGCGACGCTCGTCAATCCTTGGGGCTGGAATCTGTACAGCGCGCTGGTGCGACAGAATCGTGCCATGGCGACGCACGCTCGTTTCATCGCCGAATGGGAAAGCGCGCACGGGAGCTGGCACGGCTCGCTGGGTACGTTCTCGCAGCAGCCAAACCAATACACGCTGGCATTGCTCGCAGTCATCGTCGTCATCGCGGGATTCGTGGCGCTGGTGCAAGCGCAGCCGGGAGCTACCATCCTGCTGATCGGGGCACTAGGCGCCACGCTGCACTACATCCGCATGGCGGCGCTAGCTGCATGCGTTGTGACCGTGGTCGGAGGCGCAGTGCTGTCGGTTGCCGCAGCGCAGCTAAGTCGCCGGCTTCCGAATGCGCGAACCCGGTCGATGCTGGCGATTGCCGGAACCGCAGCGATGTCGCTGATTGCCGTGAGCTGCATGGTCTTGTTCGTCAGCGATCATGTTTATCTCGCCAGCAACAGCCGTACGAGCTTCGGGGTCGGATTGAGTTGGTGGTTCCCGGAAGCTGCTGCCGACTTCGTCGTGAAGGAGGATCTGCCGCCGGAGATCTTCAACAGCTTTAATGAGGGCGGATTCATTCTGTGGAAGCTGGGCGAGAAGTATCGTGACTACATGGACGGGCGCTCGATTCCATTCGGGGTAGAGGCGTTCGAGCGCGAGCGCGAACTGCTGGGTTCGTCACTCGACTCGCCGCGCTGGGAGCAGGAGGCACAGAAGTACGACATCAACACCATCATCGTGCAGCTCGATTCGGAAGAGATCGCATTCGACCAGATGCAGGACTTGTGCAACGCCGCGAATTGGCGTCCGGTTTATCTCGACGAGATTGCCATGGTGCTGGTGCGGCGCGCGCCAAGAAATGAAGACCTAATCAATCGACTACAGATCAGCTGTCCTACCACGCCAATTCCAGCGAGCCCGCTGGCGCGCAACACGAAAACCTTTCGCCGATGGCTGAATTCAGCTTACATTTTGCTGGCGCTGCGGCGCACCAGCGAAGCGCTGATTGCCACCGACAATGCGCAGCTGATCTTCCCGAGCAGTTCCAGCCTGCATTGGCTGCGCGGGAACATTCTCTACGCCGGCTCACGCCGCGCCGAGGCCGAGCAGGAGTGGCTGACGGCTTTGTCGCTGACGCCAGGCAGGGCGGATGCTTTGGTTTGGTCGCGGCTGGCGGAGTTGTACAGCCAGCAGGATCGCATTCCCGAAGCCTTGCACGCGTGGCAACAAACCGTTCAATTTACCGGCGACCCGGTATTGAAGGCGAATGCGTTTCTGCAGGTGGCGCGCCTTGAGCTGAAAACGGGACATCCGAAAGAGGCTTTGCAGGCTCTGGAGGAAGCAGTGCGCAGTGCGCCGCCGGGATTGCTGGCGCTGAACAAAGGACGCAGTTTCAGCTTCGATGTGGCTCAGGGACGCGCGGCTAGCTCTCGCCGGTTAGGCGACATCGCGCATGCGATCGCCTTCCAGGAGCAGGCCGTCCAGCTCGACCCCGATGCGGCCGAGGCATGGTCCTACTTGGCGAAGTTGTACCAACAGCAGGGACGTACAGCCGATCAACAGCGTGCTGAAGAACGAGCCCAAGCGCTGGGAACCACGGCTCCAGCACCTTGATCCATCAACTCGCGCACAGAGTAAGCATCCGCTCTATTGCGAGCAATGATTGCTCGTTACATTCAGCTGGGTGACGGTGAGGTGGCCGTGCTCGGTGGCCGACTTGTCCATGCCGTGCTCCTGCGCCTCGTTCTTCATATCCTCCTTCATGCCGTGCATCGTGGCATTCCTCACGGCGCCAGTAATCGTAACGCTCTGCCCAACGTGAGAGGCAAGATCAACGGCGTCGCTTTTCAGCTCCCAGGTACTGCCATCCTGACCGGTCAGCGCGTACTCAGTAGCGCCGTCGCCCTTCTGTAAGCAACCGGTGACGGTGCGTACGTCGGAATGCGTGTCGTTGTCGGCGGTTGCGGCGCCGTCGCTCTGCGCCTTGGCGGTCCCGGTGCCGATCACAAGACCGGCGGCGAGCAGAAGCAGTGCCAATGTGCTCTTCATGAGTTTCTCCTTCGCAACGTCTTGCGCACTTCAAAATGCGGCTTCTTATGTGTTTTCTACTTCCGGATCGATCTGCCGATTACAACGGGCAACTGCTGCTCACCATCACGAGATCAGTCACAACCAGCGGGCGGTTGGCGCCATTACTTCCAGTGGCCGACCGCGGGAGGTACGCGATCTCGACTACCTGCCCCACGTGGGCGGCAAGATCGACGCTGTTGCTGACCACTTCCCAGGAGTTGGCATTGTCGCCGTAAAGCGCATACTCATTGGCGCCCGCACCCTCCCGCAAACAGCCCGACAAAGTCCGCACGTTGGAACTGCCTGTATTCGGAGCGGGATTGCTTGCGTTAGGAGCGGGATTGCTCGTATCAGGAGCACCCGAGTTATAGGTGTTGTCGGTAGCCGTGTTGTAATCGTTCTGGGTAGAAGCTGTGGCATTGGACTGCGTCGACGCCGTGTCTTGTGCCGGCGCGATTGCCGCGAGGCTCACGATCATTCCTCCCGCCAGCAGGCATGATGCAAATAAGGTCTTCATAATTTGGTCCTCCGTGGTCATAACAGTTAGCCCAGGCAGCGTCCTGCAAATGAACGCCAATCCAGGCGCCGATGACGAAGGGCAAGGCACAAACAGGCGCGACCTTCCGGTCAGGCTGCTATCTATAAGAGTGCTTCCGAGGCGGGAATGTTGGCTACGCAGCGGGCACATTTATCCCGAGGGATTTCAGGCAGCAGGACAACCTTGACTCGAACACGTACGTCGTTTCATCTCAGTACGATTGACCGCGATGCGAAATTAGATCACGCCATAGGGCGTTTGTCGGCCTCACTCGGCACGCAGCACCAGTTTGGAAGCACCGCAGCTGCTGTGCGATACTTACAAGCGACAGAATACAGCAACTGACAGCAGGACTAGCGCGTGGCTATTGAGCATGCACATCGACCTCGGCTAGTACCCAGCAGGTTGCTCTTCCGCAAGTAGTTACCTTCCCTCAGCCGGGATGGCGGAACTGGCAGACGCAGCGGACTCAAAATCCGCCGACCTTCGGGTCATGGGGGTTCGACCCCCCCTCCCGGCACCAATGTCCAACCCATTCGCACACAGCTAGTTGACCTTCGAAGTGGTTCGGGCGGGAGAGATGCCCAAATCAGGTTTTGTTGGGGTGGCTCTGCCCAAGCTCTGACCAACTTGCTCTTCCCGTGATTTCTGCTCTTGAGCCGGGTCAGCGTTATCCCTCTGTTGCCCGGCCTCTAGCTTTGCCATCGCATCGCGAATGTCGGACTGCGAAACGATTGCGTAGCGATCGAACACGCTCCGCGTTTTCCAGCCGCCGATCTTCATGATCACCCCCTCGGCGACTCCAGCACGGCGGAGGTTCAGTGTACTGACCTGGCTGTCTGTGCCGTCGCTTACGGTCCGATCAACGGCAACACTGACGCTTGGACCATCAACTTCGGTTTCGTCGCTAGCGACACGTTCAATGTGACTCACTGTGCCTAACGCTAGCGGCTATTCCGGCAATGGCGCAAACCGTCTATAGCAACGTGAACATGGGTACCTATTGGCTAAACCTGGGGGCTGCAGTCGGCCCCCCAACCCCCTCGCAATTATCTCCAGCGTCAGTAGCATTGCGGCCTGAAGAAGACCGTTTGCGCAAAGTCACGGATTGTCATCCATATCCCCTAAAGGTTGCAGCCTCGTCCCCCGTTCGTTCGATGAATTGTGCAACCGCTCGCGCCTACGATGCTGGAACGTGAGGATACAAGGAAGTGTCAACAGAGCCACTTAAAGTTCCCGACCCGACCGTACACGCTGCAATCGTTTGCCCTGTCTGTTGGGACCATTCTGTAGAGCCAATAGAGGGTATCGTTCTGTCGGCAAGAGCAATCGGCGGTCGGGATCTTAGTCAGGTGTCAATCTACCGTTGCTCGCATTGGCATCTGTTCGCCCTGTTCTACCAGCCAGCCGATTGGGAGCAAGCGTGAGCACACTCCATAAGTGGCCTGTATGTCCGGTCTGCGGAAATTTCAGTGTTAACCCGATATATCGCAAGTGCCTGTGGACTCAGCAACCGCTATCGTCAGAGGTGATTGGGTACCGCTGTGGAAATGGTCACGTGTTCACGCCGCCTGCGAAAGCCAAGCCAGCAGGATTACCGGTCGTCCCGCAGAAGGTTAGTTAACAAGGTCGCAAGCAGGCCGATACTGATCTAACGGGCCGCTACGTTCGCCGGACGAATGCGCACAGCCACAAGCTGGCGAATCACAAGGCGTGTGTGGCCCTTTGGGTCGCATGGTATAACTTCGTCAGAGTGAACACTGCGATCAGAATGAGGCCCTGCATGGCTGCGGGCGTGAGCAGCACGATCTGGGACGAAGCACGTAAGATGGAGCAAGGATATGCCCATTAGCCTATCTTATCTGCCGTGGTGGGGTTGGCTGCTTTGCGCCGTAGGATTCTGGGGTACAGCTGTACTGCTAAGATTAAAACTGTACAACCCCTTCGGAGGAGTGTCGGATCTTTTGTGTCGCATACTCGGATGGATAGGACTCGTTTGTGTCCTAATCGGAATCTTCCGAGTATATAGACCTTGACTGAGTCGACCCCATTAACAGCGACACCGAATTAGATCAGTATCCAGCAACCCGATAGGTTTAAAATGGCTGGTGTTTTCCATATCAATATAGAAGACGTTCAAGCAAAGGCCGAAGTCCTAGTTTGTTACCGGCAACATTCGTCAACTGGAGGTAGCTATGCGCAAAACCTCTATCGTTCTTGTTGCTGTCCTATTGACCGCAGTGTGTGTATCACAGCAAACAGGCAGCGCCACCGTCAAGGTAACCGGCTGCCTCATCAGCCTCAATGGCTCGTTCCAGCTGACCACAGATGCGGGCAAAACCTATATTTTGAAGGGCGACCATGACACTCTCCTCGGTTATGGCAACATGCTGGTCCAAGTCACAGGGAAGATCAGTGCCGCCGATAAATCGGCGCCGCAGGGTGCGCCCACGGTGCTGCATGTTACAAAGATAAAGAAACTGGCTGAGTTCTGTCGCTAGGCGCTCGACTTGAGCGTCCGCGCAGCGGTCCTCTTACCTCATGTCACGCCGGAAAAAGGGCGTTTACAACAATTGCACGCATAGCATGGGAAGCTGCAACTCTCGGCCAGAAATAGAATGGGAGTCTCAGTCTAGGCCAGGACTAGCAGACTGTTTCGTGTCCTCGCCGGGATGTACTACCTTGGCGAGAGCGGCCAGTTTTCGCTTGGAATGCGATTCCGGCATTGCATTGCCGTTTATGGTCCTACAGCATTCTCCCGGCTTAGCCCGACAGACCGGGCATCCGACATGTAATGCTTTCATAAATTAGGTAAGGACCAATCTAAAGTAAGATTGGCCGCCCCGCTTAAAGCGGCCAATCTCTTCTCCCAGTTCTGCTCTTCAGGAGAAAAAAAGAAGGGTCGATTCGGCTGCAACGTTAACAGGTTGTTACCCAAAGTTCAATGACCCTGCGGTGTCCGGCCCGTACATGCCATAGCTTCCCAACCGGCGCCTCGTGACCCAGCACGATGAGTGTGTGCCGAAAAAGTGTGGTGAACGATGACACCGATCGAACCAGCAGTTCCCACAGCCGTGAGTCCTTTCCGGAAGCCAGCAGCACGTGCTGGCGCAGCAGCACGAGTTTCTCCCGCAGTTCGTATTCCACCTGGACGCGGTGCAGGTTCACCGGAATCGACAAGCCCTGCAGAACGTCGTTGCCGAAGACCACTCGGTAGTGCTGTTGCATGTCCATGAACTCAATCGTGAACACATCGGCAGAGCGATCGATTTCCTCACGGGTCATGAATAGGGGAGGGGGTTGCTTCTGCGCGTTCCACCATTTTACGGGAGGAGCCAGAGCCTGCAACGCGGCGAATGAACTGTCGCGAACCACACAGAACAAATTCACATTGGAAAACTCGGGATGAAAATCTCCCGTTACCGCCGATCCGAACAGGATCACGCTCTCCAGGTTGGTTCCAGCCGCGCCGCGCAGACGGCTGACGAATTCGCCGATCTTTTTCTCCGGAACCATTGCCTCTTTGGCGTTTCGAACTTCCGCTTTGACCTGTTGCAGATCGCAGTGCTCAGCTTTCTGATTTCATTGGTATTAGTAGCGATAGCGGCGATCGACCGCCCTTATCAAGGTACTGTGCGTATCCACCCGGACGCACTACAGTACGCGTTGCGAACCATGGAGTTGGAATGGGAACAATGAATTAGGGAAAGCCGGTCTGCTGCGCCGAAAGCCTGGTCACCCAATTTCGGCAGTTTCTGCACTTGAAGGGACTTTCTCAACACCCACGCGATTTATCAACAGCTACGGCCCGTTACTGATGTGCGTGCCAAACCCCACTGACTATTGGGTCATCTGGAATACGACGCCGTTTCCAAGGGTTCCTCCTTGCACGGTCATGCCGTACACCGTGCCGTTTGCATCGATAGCTACCTCACCTACAGGACTACACCCTGTGTCACAAGTAAATTGGTGCAGAGCGGTGTAGGTCCAGCCGTCGTCTCCCCGCGTTAGCTTGTAAAGGATCGAGCCATCCGATCGGTTGTCGTAACCGTAAAGATTGCCTGCAGCATCAATGGCAAGCTCTTTCCCCTCGTCAGAAGGCCAGCGGTCCCCAAAATCGTAGAGGACCGTGAGCGTCCAGCCGCTATCTGTTTGCGAGAGTTCGTAAACGACGCCAACATTGTCAGGTCCACCCCACAAGGTTGTACCAAACAAATTTCCAGAGCTATCGCGGACGACTCCGTTTATAGGCCAGCCAGGGTCCTCGGACGGGAACCCGTAGATGATGTTGGCGGTCCATCCACTTGACGAAGGAACGAGTTGAAAACGTATCCGTAACTGGTGGTTCCTTCGCCGGCGATACCATACAGCGAGCCGTCTGGGGCAATGATCATGCCGGATGCATCTCCCCCATTGATGTAGTTAATAAACTGATAAATGACGGTTTCTGTCCAGCCGGTTGCAGTGGGCGTCATTTCATACACAACGCCCAAGAGATTGCCTTCCTCGGGATCGCTGCCGGCTACGCCGTAAAAGTTTCCGGCTGTATCAAAAGCCAGGGTCCCGGAGGGGTATGCTCCATCAGGACCGTGGAAGTCGGAAAGTACGGTTTCAGTCCACGAACCGCCGGTCAACCCCGACGCTTGCAAGCGGAATGCTGTTCCGCAGCCCCAGCCGTAGCATCGGTCCCCGTACACCGAGGCTGCGAAAGGCCCTTCGAAAGTTGTGCCGTTGATATTCCCGTCGGAGCCGAACCCTATGGTGGACGGGGCCCAGCCATCGGGCGCGCCATTGAAGGAATAAAGCGACGAGAAGTCCCAACCGGAACCATTGTTCGTCAGTTCGAACACCCCACCACAGCAGAAGCCCTGCCTACCACCTAATGGAGTGGTTCCAAGAAGCTTGCCGTTGTTGAGTGCTACTCCGGTGTTGGGAGTTCCGCTGCTCATGGGATAGGTGAAGTTGTAAATCACGTCGTATGTTTGCGCCTGCGTTGGCTGCGCGGTGAGAATCAGGGATACGAGTAGGAGCAAAGAGAAAAGCGGCGACCGGATGGCGAGCCCCAAGTTACCTGGATTCCAGTTCGTCTCGATGAGGGGACTGTGAGAATTTGCTTTGCGGCGCATGGTTCATCTCCTGCTATCTTCAGCGTCGGGAAGGCAGATTGAAGGTCCCACTTCACGTCAGGCGTGAGACGTTGAGAGTGGGTGGGAAAGGCCATCAATGCGCGGACACCCGATAGGATTTCACAGGCTGCGCCGAATATTTGTCAGTGACTTGTGCTGCGCTCTCGAGTGACAAACTGAGGACAACTGAATCTCAATCGATTATTGGCGTAATCAGACGTGGCTGTTGAAAAAGTCGCGTCTAGTGCAGAAACTGCCGAAATTGGGTGACCAGAAATGTATCCGGAGGTGGAGAAAATCGTTTATAGGGCATCCTAGCGCGTCGAGTTTTTAGACCGAAG
>Ga0181532_10000038_pt1 | contig 130614 bp, 85 predicted proteins | sample PEATcosm2014_Bin_33_FD_119768 | JGI IMG/M metagenome (GOLD analysis project Ga0181532, IMG submission 119768) | Peatland microbial communities from MTU Mesocosm Facility, Houghton, MI, USA - PEATcosm2014_Bin11_30_metaG | ecosystem: Environmental > Terrestrial > Soil > Wetlands > Peat | place...
GCTCGCAAGCGGGAATCTCTATTCAACGTGGTTGACATGGCAACGGGCTGGAAGATTGACCTGATCATCCGCAAGTCCCGTCCCTTCAGCGAAGAGGAATTCCGCCGGCGCAAACTGGTTAATTTGCAAGGCAGCCCTCTTTTTGTAGCGAGCGCTGAAGATGTAGTTATCTCGAAGCTCGAATGGGCGAAGCTAGCACAGTCCCAAAGGCATATTGAGGACGTTGCGGGCATATTAAGAATGCGATGGGATTCGCTGGATCGCCCTTATCTCGAGAAGTGGATTTTGGAGTTAAAGATCGAGGCCGAATGGAACGACGCTCGACGCGCAGCTGGATTGTCCGAATGAGGAAGGCGGGGAGCGGTATCAGCCGGTGGTCACGTGGCGGAGACAGCCCTGGATCAACCTAGCATAGGTGTTTGTCCGGCCGCGAATAGCGATCATTCTCATGTGCCCGAAGCGACTCCTTGCATGGGTCCTTGCACGCTGTCGCTGAAAACCACAAAGAGGTTACCAAAGATTTCTGTCGAACGACGCTGCAAAATGGCCGTCTCTTCCCGGTCCTTTGTATACTGCAAGTAGATCATCGTTCTTCCCCCCTCTGTCGCAAGCCAACCCAATCCCCCTCGTGCATGTAAGTGACTGATGGACGGCGCGCGGATATTCGTTCTCACATCTTTGTACATTGACGACGCAGGCAACGCCGCGAACCGCAATGTAGGCGTCACGTTCGATCTCCTCGAGGCTGAAGCCCATAGAGCCCAGGGCATAGAGAATGATTTTCAGACCTTTAGTGTCTCCGTGAATTGGCGCGAGGATGACGAGCAGTCCAACCTGGTCGCAACGATGCGCGATCTGCGCGCAATGGTGCAAGAAATGCAAGAAGCCGCGCTGCGATAAGCGATCTCGGCTTGCGCCCCGGCTGATCAACAACAAGCACCCAGGAATGTCCGGCTCCGTTGTAGCCTCAGGGCCGCCTTAGCAACCGGAGACTAACGTGTTGAAGAACAGACCCATCAGAGCAACCGTTCCTGACGACCGAGTTGGCAAGGTGTTCTGCGTCGTAAGCCAGGATGTACGGCGATGCTTAATCTGCGAAATGCTGTTCACGCACCAGGCCGCCGCCGCACATGCGGAGACAGCATGTCGTCCATCGCAGAGGTCTTGTGCGCGGATCGGAGAAACAGACCATGCAAATCGGTGAACCGGTTCGGATCATCGTTGTCGAGCCGCTGGAACTTCCGGTTAAAGAGCCACAAAATTGGCCAGAGCCAATTGCACCCGAACCCGATCCCGAGCGAGAACCAGCCGCCAAGTGAGGAGCGTTCCAGATTACATCTCGCCGATCATCAGCTACCGCGTTTGGCGGTGGGATGTTGCCGGATTGCGGTCACTCAAGGCCCCTGCGTTCGACTCGTTCCTGGGACTTCATTCCGTTTACTGCATTTCCGGTAAGGCAGCCATCGGCCTACGCGGTCGCATAACATTGCAGATGAAGATCCTCATTCGCACCGGCAGAAAGTCTACACAGTTCATCCAGGTAATCCAGGTAGTAGTCGCGATCGGTCGCGACGAGTCAGTTCTTTCGCTTTCTCCGAGAGGATTCAGAGTCGGGCCTGTTCACACTCTGTGCAGCTGTTATGCCCACAAACACCGCGAGCTCTTGAATTGATAGTTTGTGGGTAAAGATGTCAACGATCTCGGCGGGTCCATGTGGCGTTTCGTTCGGGTCATGAAGGATGAGCATGATATATGGCTCAAGTTCTTCCCTCTCGTCCAAGTTTGGACAGCGCTAATCACTTGTTTGGGGATCAATTCCGGAGGAACATCACGCACTGCGCTAAAACTATCGAAGTCGTCGATTCTCTTAAGAAGACCCAACCCGGGGATCGATGAGACTGACATTTGTCGAGGCACCCTGAGTCGTCTCAAGTATAGCGAGTAACCGCAACACCCTTAAGATCTTGCCTGGTCAAACAGAGTGTGGGTAGGTGTATACGGACGGCAAAATGCTCCCTCCCCCGAGAACGCCTAGTTAAAAAGGCCCTTCAGCAGAGAACCCTCCAAGTCACTTGAGCTTTCCGATATTGGACGGTTGATTCCGCTGGCGAACATATTCGCGACAAGAAGGCGTGTTCAAAAGACCTACGTCCGTTTTGTTTCAAATGGTTAAATCCTTGCTACTTTGGCGGCGCGGTTGCATACTCCCGAGTGATGGATATCGCCAGCCGAGAGTTCAAGACCCAGCAATTGGACGGTTCGTACGCTCGCAAAAGAGCAATCCGATGAGCGGATGGGGACAGGATTTTCGATTTGCTCTGCGCCAGTTGCGCAGAAACCCAGGCTTTGCCCTGGCCGTAGTTGTGACCTTGGCTCTCGGCATCGGTGTGAACACGGCTGTGTTCAGCTTGGTCAATGGATTTCTGTTGCGCCCTCTGCCTTATCCGCAAGCGGACCGTCTTGGAGTGCTTCTATTGCATAAAGAGTGGCTCCTCGGCGTAGGAAAGGACGGAGGCGAGGACGACAGTCACGACAGGCACGTATGGGAATGGGTTCACGCCAATGTGCCCGCAGTTCGAGTCGCAGCCTATGGATTGACCAGCGGAGTTAATCTTCAAGCGGGATCGTCCCATGTCGGTGCAATACGCTATGTCCGCGAAATGAGAGTTTCGGCGCATTACTTCGAAGTGCTAGGAGTTTCTCTGTTTCTCGGTCGTGAGTTCACAGACGAAGAAGATCTGCGCGGCGGTCCGCCTGCGGCAATTCTCGGCTTTCAACTGTGGCAATCGACATTTCAGAGTGATCCTAAGATTCTAGGCACGACCATAAACCTTAAGGGCGAGCCTTACACTGTTGTGGGGGTATTGCCGCCTCACCTGGAAACGCCACACATCGCCGATTTGTGGACGCCTTTACGACCTGCTTCCGCCGAGGAGTGCGATGGACCCAATTGCGGAATCATTCTGCGGTTGATGCCAGGCAGTTCCTGGCTCGAAGCCAACACGCAGCTTTCAAGTCTTCGCACTCCTGACTTCAAGGAGATAGAAACCAAGTACAAGGGCCACGCATGGTTTTACGCTTCACCCTTGCAGAGAGAGATCGGTCGGGGGACCCGCGCACCTGTGCTCGTGCTCATGCTCGCGGTCAGCTTCATCATGCTGATTGCCTGCGCCAACCTGGCAGGACTCACGCTCGTGCGCGGGGTCCGACGCAGCCCTGAGATTGCCACACGCTTATCACTGGGCGCAACGCGCTGGATGATTCTGCGTCAGTTTTGGGTCGAAAATCTACTGCTCGCGATACTCGGTGCCGGAGCTGGATTGGCATTGGCCATTACCACCCTAAAGATCCTGAAAAGTTTCCTGCCAGAGCAATTCATTCCTATCGGTGGAATGAGAATTGACATTCGCGTACTTACGTTCACAGTGGCCATTTCGTTGTTCAGCAGCTTGGTATTGGGCGCATTGCCCGCACTGCAAACTCGCCGCGTCTCTCTGCGGCATGTGATGGCAGCAGGTAGTCATTCGATTGCGCAGGGAGCGGGCCGTCTGAAGCTGCTCCTGACCGCTGGCGAAGTGGCCTTGAGCATAGTCCTTCTCGCCGGAGCAGGACTGCTCGTCCACACGCTGATTTACCTGGAAACTCTACCGTCCGGCTTCGATCCAAAGAACGTTATAACGGCGAAATTATCCCTCGAAGACGCCCGCTATCACGATGCGGCAGCATTTCATCACTTGTTGGAACGCAGCGTATCGGCGCTGAAAAGGATTCCAGGCGTTGAAGACGCCGCCGTGGGGCTGAGCGTTCCGTACGAGCGCGGCCTCGATTGGCCCGTGAAAATCATGGATGGCGAGCATAGTGGCGAAGACTCTGAATCGAGCGCTGCCTACGTAACGCCCGGATATTTCACCACATTACGCATACCCATCCTGCTGGGGCGAGGCTTCGAGACAACTGATACAACTGAATCGGAGTACGTGGCAGTTGTTAATGTGGGATTCGCCCGTAGGTATTTCGGAGGCTCAAGCCCGATTGGGTACCACATTCAGTGTTCTGGCAAGACGTACAGAGTCGTGGGCATGGTCTCCGACGTCGCTAAGAAACCCGGTGAGGAAGGAAACGAACCCATAGGGACCGAACGCGTCTTCTACATCCCCGCCGATCAGGCGAATCAGGAAATGGTGAATCTCGCTCACGTCTGGTTCCAACCGAACTGGATCGTGCGAATGAAGCAGCCACTAGAAGGAATCGCTGGCGCCATGCAGAAAGCGTTGGCGCAGACAGATCCCAATTTGCCTTTCTCTGGTTTCTACTCGATGAACGACATTCTGGCAGAGAACCTTAAGTTGCAGCGCGTGCAGGTCCTTCTGCTAGGTGTGCTGGCGGGGTTGGCTTTACTGCTGTCGGCTGTGGGGATTTACGGGCTAGTGTCGAACCTTGTGGTGCAGCGGACGCGTGAAATTGGTCTTCGACTAGCCTTGGGAGCGCAACTAGGCCCTGTAATGCTGCATATCGCGCGCGCTGGCATAATCGCTGCCGGCGCTGGCATGTTCGTCGGAATGGTGCTGGCGTTCTTCGCCGTGCGCGTCTTGCAAAGTCAATTGTATGGCGTTCGCTTGTACGATCCGTTAACACTAGCTGCCGTCCCATTGCTGTTGGCCGTCATTGCTGTGACCGCAAGCTTTGTACCGGCGCTGCGCGTTGCGCAAATTGATCCAGCGGAGACGTTGCGGGCCGAGTAGCGCTCCCCGATCCGTCCACAATCCCAAGTGATCCAATAGACATTCCGCCAGGGGCGGTGTAGCATTTCCCCTCAGCGCGTAATACCCCGTCAAACGGGAACGTGGGGGTGGGTGCACGACTCGGTGGGGGATTGGCCGATATCGGCCAGTTTTTAGGCTTGTCTTACGGCATATATGGCCGGAAGATGATTTCATGACCACTCCTGTATCACACGCTCTGCCCACTGAGGAACCTGCAGGACTTTCCTTGCTGAGGAGTAGCTGGTGAATCCAGAGTCAGTCGTTTACTTTCACGTAACGCATCTGGTCTAATTCGACGTCTGCCACTTCCCAACCAACTTCCTGCAGGATGAGGCGTTCGTCCTCTCGCGACAAGTGATGTCGCTGCCTGAACCACGGAAAGAGCGTTGTGAACAATGGTGCGGGGTCTGGACTAGAAATCCGACCTAGCCTAGAGTGTCTGAGCCACATGAATCCAGAGAACACACTTCCCGAAAACCCAGTCCCATTCCCGCCAGAGCAGGATGCACTGACCCGACACGGTTACAAACAGGAATTGAAACGCGAGATTGGTTGGTTTTCCAGCTTCGCCATGAGTTTCTCCATCATCGCGGTCACCACTGGCCTGTTTGCCACCTACGGCGCAGGACTGCAGACGGCCGGTCCGGCGTTCATTTGGACCTGGCCGCTGGTCGGCTTGGGGCAATTTCTGCTGGCGGTAGTGTTTGCCAAACTGGCACGGCGGATTCCCCTGTCTGGAATGGCCTACCAGTGGACCCGGGAGCTCGGGGGAGATTCGCTGGGGTGGTGGGCGGGCTGGCTCATGATCATCCAAGTGCTGACCGGATTGGCCGCCGTCTGTTATGCGTTGGCGAGCTATACCTTGCCCATGTTCGGCGTCACTGCCAGCGATCACAACATCGTCATGGCCACAGCAGCCGTCCTGCTCTCGATCGCTTCCATCAACCACATGGGAGTAAAGATTGCAAGTTTTGTTAACGACTTCATGGTGCTCGTGCAAATCGTGGTTATTGTGGTGGTGGGCATCCTTTTATTGTTTCTTGCGCTGGAACACAAAACCAACTCATTCCATTTTCTTTTTACTCATCCGGGACACCCGGGAGGCCTGGCGTTTGTCGGTCCGCTCGCCTTTTCATCGCTCATGGCCACCTGGACGATCACAGGATTTGAAAGTGCTGCGAACCTGGCAGAGGAAACCAAGCTCCCGGAGCAGCGGGTTCCTTTCGCGATTGTGTCTTCAGAACTTTTCAGCGTGCTGATTGGTTTCATTATTCTACTGGGATTCACCCTGGCTATCCCGTCGCTAGAGGAAGCAACGAAAAATCCGGCTCCTTTTGCCTACATCATGGATCATCATTTTCCTCATGTTTTCACCAACGTGGTGATGGCGATCATCCTGGTTGAGATTTACGCCTGTGCGCTTGCCAACTTAACGATCTTGGGTCGCGTGGTGTGGGCGATGGCACGCGATCGGCAGTTGCCCGCCTCCTCGTGGTTCGGAAAGCTCAGCGCGCGAAAGGTTCCAGCCAACGCGATGTGGTTTACGGCGATTGTCGCGGCGGCCTTCACCTGGTGGGCAAAATTTCAGATCGTAATTGCCGGCGTTTCCGGTTTGGCTGCCTACACCACCTATGTAATGGTTGTCGGCTCCGCTCTGGCAAATCGGCCACACAGGTGGCAGTTGAGTGGTAATTCGTCGCCAAGTTCGATTGTGCCGAGACCCCTGGGAATCGTGGCTTTGATCTGGCTTCTGATCTGCCTGGGGGCGCTTACACTTCCCAGTTCCGCCTGGATCAATGACAAAGCCATCTTGGTGGGTTTAGCTCTCGGCATGTGTATCTGGCTGGTCACGCATAAGCGGCGGCGGATTCCAGCAACGCGGAAGGAAGCCAGCGAACTGATTTTGTAAATCAACAATCGGGCTCATGAAAATCAGATAAACTGCCGGGCTGGTTACTTAGAGGTCCAGCAACGTCCCGCTGTTTGGAGTGGTGCGGATACACATTGCGTATTCATGGGAGGACTATTGGATGCTCCGACTACTTAGGGCCATCTCCTTTTTATTGCTAGTTCTTGGGCTCGCCGTCGTTAGTTCCGCTCATCCGTCCGCTCTTGTAGATCCAGCCCCTCGAGTGGAAATCAATTTCGACACGCACTGGCTCTACGTGGCTCACGATGTGGCTGACGGAGAACGGCTCGATCTGAACGATGACGGATTCGAACACGTGTCCGTGCCACACGCCAACATCATCACACCCGCGGAGACTTTCGATCCTGACACTTTCCGTTTCGTCTCCTGGTATCGAAAGCACTTCCGGCCCGACGGTTCGTGGAAAGGCAAGCTGGTATCGGCGCGTTTCCAGGGTGTCATGACCGTAGCCAACGTCTACCTTAACGGAAAACATTTGGCGACGCACAAGGGCGGATATACGCCATTCGAGGTCGATTTGACTTCTAATCTGCAATTCGGTGCGGACAACGTGATCGCTATTCGGGTAGATTCCCGTGTCCAGCCGCATGTTCCACCGGAGGGAGCACCACCGATTTCGCCTTCGGGCCTCTATTATTTTGCGACGCGCGGGGAACTCTCGCGACCGGCGCCAAAACTTTATGGATTTTACTTATTTGGTGGAATTCAGAGAGATGTCGAACTACGCGTGACCGACAAGCTGCACATCGAGCGTGAGTACTATGTCACCAAACGCATACAGCCCGACGCCGCGGTCGACGCAACCATTAGCGTTCGCAACGATCGCCCTGCCGCTGTGGAAGCGTCAGTTCGCGTTCGTTTGCGAGATGCATCGGAGAACGAAGCCGCGACGGCCGTCGCCACGGTCAAATTAAACGCGGGAGAAGAGCGCGATATTCACTTAACCGTTGACCCGATCCGAAATCCCCTGCTGTGGCACGTGGATCATCCCAATCGTTACATCGCTGAAGCAGAGATCAGCGATTCTTCAGCGATCACGGACCGAGACTCGACCTGGATCGGACTCCGCCGCATTGATTGGGAGGGAGGCGTCTTTCACATCAATGGGCAGGCACTCCAGTTGCGCGGGTTGAACCGTCATCAGACCTATCCCTTCATCGGCGGCGCGGTACCGAACCGCTTACAGCGGCGTGACGCTCTCACTTTGAAGTATGGGCTTGGAGTAAGCGCGGTCCGCTCATCGCACTACCCACCCGATCCAGAATTTCTCGATGAATGTGATCGAGTGGGCCTGCTAGTGATGGATGAGTTTCCGGCCTGGCAGTATGTCGGCCGCGACGCAGAGTGGCAGGATAATGCGGTGAACGCGGTGCGCGAGATGATTCTGCGCGACCGCAACCATCCGTCCGTATTCGTTTGGGGGGTCCGCGCCAACGAAGGCTCCTTCTATGAAGGCGATGACCGCGATCTCTATGACCGAACGTACGGCCTGGTTAAGCAGTTGGATCCATCCCGCGCCCCTGGTGGAGCGCGTCTGAGTGAAGCGTGGCATGGGAAGATGGTCCCGGAAGAAGTATTGACGGTGAATGATTACTCAGACTTTGACGATCCTTCCCGGTTTCCTCAACCGGCGACAGACAAACCATGGTTAATTACTGAATTCGGGCATCCGCGTCAGGTTCCGGTGTGGGAGGACGAAAGCGTGTTGATGCTGACGGCTTCCATGTGGATGCGCCATTATGATCAGCTCTACCAACATCCCGAGATCTCCGGAGCGATTGGCTGGGCAGCTTTCGATTATTCCTCTCCGGAGTTCAATACGCCCGAGGCGGTCACCGCATCCCATTGCATCGATGATATCTATCGCCTCCCGAAAGGCTTCGCCGCTTACGCGATGGCCAGTCAAATGGACCCGGACCTGTATGGTCCGATGGTGCACATTCTGAATTACTGGGAACAGCAAACGCCGGAACTGTGGGTGGCAAGCAACGCGGAAGAGGTGGAAATCAAGATTAACGGCAAATCCATCGGACGACAGCGCGGTACCGAATTTCCACACTTGCCGCACCCGCTCTTTAAGTTCAAACTGGGTGAGGCTTATCAGCCTGGATCAGTCGAGGCATTGGCATTTCGCCATGGCGAAGTGGTTGCCCGCGAGGAACTGCATAGCCCTCAAGAGGCCCAAAAACTACAGATTGTGCCTGACGATCCCTCGATCGTGGCGGATGGGCAGGACGCCACCAGAATAGTCGTATACGCCCTGGACAAAAATGGCAGCGTAGTTCCCTACGAAGATCGAAGAATTAACATTCGCATCGAGAACGGAAAGCTGTTGGGCATGCCTACCGCTCATCTGGAAGGTGGACGTATCGCATTTTATGTTCAAGCCCAGGAAGGCCAGCGTCAACCCATCGCAATTCACGTCAGCGCGGAAGGACTCGAACGGGGCGAGACGACTGTCGCAGTCGAAGCGGAAAGCGGAGTGTTACCGTTCAGCCCTTTCGATCGTCGCACTGCCTCTCTCAAGTTTGTTCCCGCCAGGTGGTGAGCGGAAAATAGCGATAGCCGGAGCGGCCCTCCTCACGAGCCTGCGGTATGGAAATTCTTGGTGTCGTCGGTAATGTCCTCGCGGTAAAGAATGACCGCGGGTGCGTTCGGTTGCTGGGGAATACTTGTCATCGCCTTTTGTTCCGGCGTGACGGCAGGCCAGTCCTCCGCCGCGGCACGGACAACCAACCCCATAAGGACTGCTATTTCAGAAGGAAACTAACGTGCTTATGAACTTTCGAGGTCATGGGAGGCCTTCCATCGGAAATCAGCCTAGGTAAATACAGCTGCGCTATTCACTCGTCATCTCGATGAGTATGTCAGTAGTCACACCAAGCATAATCTCTTACCAAAATGTCTCAACAGACGGATGCCACGCACATCCTTTGCGTTCCCATCTTTCCAGTTCTGCCGACATGACTCCCCTCCTGCTTAGCGAAGCCCCGCAACAGCATTTGTGGTACGAATGTTGGCCGATGTCCTGGCGATCGGCATTGGCATTATACCCATCGCTGGAATTGTCATTGCATCGCCGTTGAGTTTCAGCACGATTACAGTGTCGTTCGCGTCGCGATGTGCGGAGGGAACTGAAACTTCGATGTCACTCGCAATCTGGTGAAACTCAACGCTCCCGCCGCTCAGCAGTTTTGCGCTGATAATCTTGGCAGGAATCTCCGGAAGTTTGAGCGGGCCAGCGGGCCATTTCAACACATGAACGTAAATGTTTCTGCCTTTGCGAGTGCTGGCGAGAGTCTCCGTTGGTTTCCAAGGCCCACCGCGAGTGCCGTAAATGCTTTCGCTGTTGACCTTCACCCAATCGCCGACTTGCTCAAGCACATCCACCTGCCGCGGTTCGATGCGGCCGTCCGGCATCGGCCCGACATCGAGGAGAAGATTCCCGTCACCGCCAACCGTACGCGTGAGGATACTAATGACCTCCGCGGCGGACTTGATTTTGTCTTTGGGCTTCCAGGACCATTGGGTGCCGAGCGTCATGCAGGTCTCCCAGGGGCGCTGGTCATCGTAGGCGCCGATGCGTTGCTCGGGCGTATAGTAGTCGGCGTTGGAATTCCGCATCGCCTCATTCTGTTCAACGCTAAGGTCCAGCCTGTTGTTAATGATGATTTGCGGTTGCAATTGCTTCACCAGCGCGTACGTGCTGGCCTGATCATAGAGTGGCTTGCCGCCATCGTAGTCGAACCACAGCAGATCAATCTTGCCGTAGCGACTGAGCACTTCGCGCAGTTCACCCTGCATCCGCGCCAGAAATGCGGCATTACGCTCGGAGCGAAAGTCAGGATCGCGCCAATCCATGGGTGAAAAATACCAGCCGATCCGCAGGCCGTCCTGGCGTGCGGCTGCCGCAAGTTCCGCCGCCATATCCCGCCTGAATGGAGAGGCCATAATGTTGTAGCCATCTACCTTCGAGTCCCAAAGCAAGAAACCGTCGCAATGTTTGGTGGTAAGCACGATATACTTCATGCCCGCAGCCTTCGCAACAGCGGTCCAGTCACCCGCTTTGAACTCGGTCGGATTGAACCTCTTATAAAGGTTGTCGTAGACCTCGACGGGTGTGGAACCTTGGTTGGGACATTGGGGATTCGAATTAGCCCGCGACCAGCTGATCTCCTCGCCGGTCAGCGTCACCGGCCCGTAGTGGATGAACATTCCGAAGCGCGCGTTCGTCCACCAGCGCAGCCGCTCCGGGATTGGGCGTGGTGTGTTACCGTCGGTCTTGATATCCCCGGCCACGGAACTGAGGCAGAGCAGCGCCAGCAGACCGAAGCTGACGCTGAGGTAGAATCTGAAACGGCGTATCGTTCTGACAGAAATCATTTGCCGGAACTAATAGCATCGGCATCCGCTGATGTCAACAAACGTCGTAAAGTCTTGGCCTGTCCCTTTTTCTTGGGAAGCGGGATTTCGTGAATCGATCGAGAAGAGAGGCGCAGCCATGGACTCAAGAACGCCGAAAGATCTTCGGAACTCCGTCCCGGGTGCAGCCGCCTTTTCAGGGCCATGCAAGCGGTCCCATTGCGTCAACTGGCTTGTCATCTCCGGTATGATGCTGGCGGGAGCTTTAGCCGTCGCGCAGCAGAATCAGATGAAATCGAACCTGGCGCCGACGCCTCCCATGGGCTGGGCCAACTGGAATTATTATTTCTGCCACTACGACGAACAGACGATCCGGGATCAAGCCGATGCCCTAGTTGCTAGCGGCATGCGCGATGTGGGATACAAATATTTGATCATTCAGGAGTGCATTGCGCCCACGCGCGGCGCCGATGGACGTTTGATTCCGGACCCCCAGCGCTTTCCGCACGGAATTCCGGCGCTCGTGGACTATATCCACTCGCGAGGGCTGAAAGCGGGAATCTACACCGACGTTGGTCCTTTCACCTGTTTTTCCACGACTCACTACCAGGGCAGCTACGACCACGAAGCGGAAGACGCCCGCACGTTCTCGGCTTGGGGAATTGATCTAATCGAGGTTGACTTCTGTAACAAGCCCGCCGGGCACACCGGCAAGGAACTTTATCGGCGGATGGCCGAAGGCATTCGTAGTGCCGGACGCCCAATGCTGTTGTACGTGTGTTCCTGGGGCGAGCAGCAACCGTGGGAATGGGCAGCGGGAGTGGCCGAATTGTGGCGGACTACGGAAGACATCAGCTACGACCCAGGCCGCGTTAAGTGGGAGTCCGTTGTTCGTAATTTCGAAACCAACGCTCTGCATGCGGCCTTTACCGCGCCCAATAGTTGGAACGATCCCGACATGCTCGAAGTGGGGAACGGCGGCTTGACTCCGGTGGAGTCGCGCACCCATTTCTCCATGTGGGTCATTTCCGCGGCACCGCTTTGGGCCGGAACCGACTTGACGCGGATGGACGGGCAAACCTTGACCACGTTCACAAATCCTGAGGTGATCGCCATCGACCAGAATCCTCTGGGCGCCGGCCTGCGCCGGGTTCAGGCCGAGAATGGCGGGATTGAGATTTGGGCCAAAGCGTTGGGCACGTGGAGCGGCGAATCGCACGCTGTGCTCTTAGTCAACCTGGCATCGTCCGCAAGAACCGCTTCCCTTTCCTGGCGCGACCTCGGACTGTTGCCAGACGCTGCGGTACGCGATCTGTGGACGCGCAAAGACTTGGGCCGATTTCCCGATGGCTACTCGGTGGAGATTCCTGCCCACGGTTCGATGCTCCTCAAGGTTTCGGGAACGCCCTCGGGGAAAAAAGGGGTTGTTTACGAAGCAGAGTGGCCGGGAAATCTGAGGCCCGAAGCAGCTCTCCTGACATCTTGCGGAACTTGCTCGAGTGGTTATGCAGTGGCTTTGCCGTCCTCTCATAAGAAGGCGACAGAGGGATTGGTTTTCCCCCAGGTTGACGCGGTCACCGACGGAACCTACCATCTTTCAGTGGCGTACCTGGGCAACACTGGCGCTGGGAATTTCCTGACGATAAGCGTCAATGAAACCAATCCCGTGAAGATCAAGCTCAAGGACGGATCCGCAACCGTATCGGTACAGGCCCAGCTTCACGCGGGGCGGAACAAAGTCGGGATTCGCTCCGGCGAAGCGGTCTCCATCGACTGTTTGACGGTTAGTCGTTGAGCGTCATCGCGACGTCCGAAGTTTACTGACCTGCGATTCCTGGCGTCTCTACACCGCAGCTGGGCGGTCGCCGGATCGGTGCATCCATCCGGCCAGTGCGTTCAACAACACCGGTGCGCCGAACATCATCGACGTGAAGAGCAGGTCGCCCTCGACGGCCCGCCGGAAAAACGGCAGCCCCGCCACATAGCATGCCATCAAGCCGTCAAATGTCCGTGGATACATCTCCCACGCGGCCCACACCGCTAAGTTGCTGACCACGAAAAACGACACCGAACCCACCAGCGCCGTTCCCAGAATGCGCAACATTGCCGCGTTCTGCTTGAGAGTGGTGCCCAGCCAGAGCATGCCTGCGTACCAAGCCCAGGTCACCAAGTGATCCCAACTGAATGGATAGCGGTAGATCATCGTCGTGAGCACAACGTCTGATGCCGCCAGTAGTGCCAGCGGCACCCACATCCCGCGACGCGACCTACGCGCGCCAAAAAACAGAAGAGCCGCGCCTACCGGCGTGAAGGCCAGAGGATGAGGCGTGAATCGCACCGCAACAGCGAAGAGCACAAAGAGGTATGCCAGCATGATCACCTCGGGGTCCGAAGGAGTATTGTGGGCATCACTGCGCCTGGCGTCAAGGTAGCACTTCGTTTGCACGCATGTGCGTGATGCCAATCACATTCCAGAATAATCTGTGTGATAGATTCCTTTCAGTTATAGAATGACGCGTCACGACGCCCTGCGCGGTTGTTTTAACTGAGGGAGGTGTTAAGTGCCGCGCAACGGTGATGATAGGCTTCACGGGTTCGAGGAGGACATGGAATGCTCGCTGCAATTCTAAGAGATTTTAATAACCTCACACTGGAAGAAGTCCCTAAGCCTGACCCTGGCCCGGGGGAAGTCCTTGTCCGCATCAAGTCCTGCGGGTTCTGTGCTACGGACTACAAGGCAATTAAAGGGATACGGCGGAACGTGGATTTTCCGCTGCTTCCCGGCCACGAGCCGGCCGGAGTCATTGCCGGAGTTGGCCCCTACGTCAGCAATGTGAAAGAAGGAGACGAGGTTATCCTCTCCCCCAGCGGTTTTTGCGGCTTTTGCCGGAATTGCCGCATCGGGTTGACCCACTATTGCGAACGATCCTACTCGACGGGCGGGGATGGCACTGATGTTCGGCCGGGTAGTTTCGCCGAGTACACGGTGACCGGTGCAAATGTTGTCTTCCTCAAACCGAAGAACCTCAGTTTTGACGTCGCTTGCCAGGGCGAGCCGGTCAGCGGAGCGTGGAAGGGACTCATTCATTATTCCGAAATGAGTGTTGGTGACGACGTCGTGGTGATCGGCACGGGTGGCATCGGGATGTATTGCCTGATGGTGGCAAAGGCTGCCGGAGCCGGCCGGTTGATTGCGATTGACGTCAGTGAATTTGCCCTCCAGACGGCACGCGAACTCGGCGCCACTCACACCATCAACCCTTCCCAATGCGACGCGAAAGCTGCTGTCTATGACATCCTGCCCCATGGACCCGATCTGGTTGTCGAAGCTGCCGGACCGATCAAAGCGGTACAGCTTATGGTCAGTCTCCTGCGGCGGGGCACGCGCTGGAACATCTTCGGTATCACCACTCACGAAAAGTTCGAGCTGGATGGCGGCTTAATGCACTTCCTGGAGGCTCGAATGGACTCCAGCTTCAGCACAACTCCGCAGGCCATCGAAAAAGCCATTCGACTTATGGAGCGAGGACTGGTGAATATTGAGAGGGTGATCTCGCACCGTTTTCCGTTATCGGAAATCCACAAGGCAGTGGAGGCGATGAGTTCTCCGCAGCGGAATAAGGTGATCATCAACCCGTAGCGGACGTCGGGGAAGCGGCTGAGTTCCAATGTCCGACAGGCGATCGAGCGTCCAGATCCAGCAGGCGGCGTACCTAGCCGCCTGTTTTCATCTGGCTGGTGCGAAGCTGACTTGAGACCTCCGCGACAGAGGTTGCCTTCCCGCTGAATACCGACGCGAGAATCAACAATCCGAACAAGGTATCTTCCGTTTGGGGAGTAAGACGGCAACCTGATCCGAATTTCCTCTGGATCTCTTCCCGCAGCGTTTCCAGCTTGCAGGCAAGCCCCCCGGAGAACAACAGATTCTTCCACGATTTCTCAGGCCATAACTGGAGTGCGCACTGGTAGTAACTGTCCGCCATATTCCGGAAGGCAGCTCGAAACAAATGGCCCACCGTCAGATTCTCTCCTCGAATGTTCGCGACTCTGCCGCTATCTCCGTCGGATGCCGGAAAGAAGTTCAAATCCACCTGCAAATCCGTGTCGCGGATCTTCCCGGCAGCCTCCGCAATGTATGTCCACGGATCCGCCAGCTCCACATTCTGAGCTACGGCCATTTCCGTCAGCAACGTGACCAGAACATTCAGAGAGCGTCCCGCCGGCGGATGAGAAAAAGTGTTGAGGAACTTCCCATCGAAATACGGTCGGGTCTGATAATCTCCCAGTCTCAATCCGTTCCTGAGCCGGCTGACTTGTGCACCCGTGGCGATGTTCAGAGAAAGCTCTTCGGTACTCAGCAGGGCCCCGCACAGGGCGGCTTGAGCATCCCCCACCGGCGAATAGCAGGGCACGGACTTAGAACCGACCTTCAGATAACCGGCCACTTCCCCTGGTTTGCGCAGCGGTGGCCAGCAAAGGCGATCGAGCCCCAGTTTTCGGATGACTTCATGGTGCCAGTCCAAGGTCTCTAGATTGAAGGCTCCGTAGGCACTAGCGTTCGTCGCATCTACGCCTGGCTTCGAACCGCACAGGACACTGAGCACAAAATCTGGGATTGAGGCCGGAATCAGCCCGGGCGACAGCTTCCCTTGTTCTTGGAACCAGAACAGAAAGCAGATGGGCCTTGGGGGTTCCAGTTCATTCCCCAACTGCCTGCGTTCTTCGGCATGGGTGCGCGCCAAGATGACATCGAAGTAAGATCCCCCGCCGGATGGGTGTTTTGCCAACGCCCGTTGATCACGCCAAGTCACGCAGTTCGCGACCGCCTGGTGGCGATCGTTCATCATGACCAGGCCATGCATCTGCGTACACATGACCACCCCGGCACAATCCGGAGCATGGGCCGCCAGTTCGTCGATCAGGGTTCGGACTGCCGACACAATTTCGATTGGGTCATATTCACCACCAAGTGGATGCCCGGTCGCAACGGCTTCCGGAAAAGGCGTGCGCCTGACGTGCTCAATTCGCCGCTTCTCCAGGTTCAGCACTGCTCCCTTAATGAAGGACGTACCCAGATCAACGCCGAGGAATGACATGTCACCTCCTGCGTCATGGGATGACACTCGGGCTCATGCGCAGTGCTGATTGCGGATCGATTCTTTTGGCAGTTCAATATACCGATAGCGAGCGGGCGGTATCAAACAACGCGAGGACGTTCTCCGGCGGAACGCCCGTCTGAATGTTGTGGACCGCAGCACAGACCAAACCACCGCCAGGTGCGAGCGCTTTCACGTTGGTCTCCACCTCGCGGGCAACGTCTTCCGGGGTGCCGAACGCCAGCGTTTGTTGACAATCGGCCGAACCGCCCCAGAAGACCATCTTGTCGCCATACGCCTGTTTCAGCTTGATCGGATCCATCCCTTTTGCGTTGACCTGCACCGGGTTCAGAATATCCACTCCCATTTCAATCAGCGAGGGAATCAAGTTGAAGATTGCTCCGTCGGAGTGGAGCATCACTTTCATTTTCGTGTTCTGATGCACCCAGTCCAGCCCGCGCTTGTAATAGGGCAGGATGAGTTCGCGGAACATCTTGATCGAGAGCAGCAAGGACTGTTGCGTTCCGAAATCATCGGTAATTTGCATGATGTGGACCTTGTCGCCCACGGCCTGCGCAAATCGCTTAAGGTTGGTCAGCCACACAGTCACGGTCTTGTCGAACAACTCATGTACGTATTCCGGCTCCGCACCGAAGGTCGTCCACCAAGCCTCGAAATCACCCGTGCCCATGCCGGTGAAGAGTTCCTGAGGAGGATTCACGCAGCACACAAGCGCGTACTCAGTGTTTGCATGAAGCCATTCCGCCCGCGCGTGGACACACTCCAGGTCCTCGTTGCTCCACGCGTACGGCTGCCATTTGTCGACGTCAACGTGGGCCGCACCGGGGAATTTCTCCACTCGCTCAAAATAGAAACCATCCTTTGGCATGCGTGCAATCGGCACACCGTTGCGCGTCATCGCGTAGCTCCCTTCCGGCTCCAGCACGGGATTGAAACCGCCCGGCACCAGCACCGGGGTGTCGTCGAACAAACGCCACGGCTTCCAGTTCTCCTTGCGGATTCCGAGACCAGGATTGGTTTCGTTCCGGAAGACGCCAACGGCATCGACACCGAGACGGTCCATGATCGGCTGTTCCACCTCCGCTAGGAGTTGAATCAGGTCCACCATTTGGGTAGAAGTGTTCAGGCCAAGATACTTTTTTAGTTGGTGATACGCGGATGCGGAAATCCCCGATTGCCGCGTGGCTCCCAGGTCAATCGGTACTCGGTCCGGCTTCTGGTGATTGATGGCACGAAGAACTCGTTCCCGCGATGTCATTGGGCAGACTCTCCTTGAGCGCGACAAGACCGTAAAAACGAGGCTGCAGTTCGGGGTGTCGCTGCCTTCATTTTGCCACTAGGCAGGTTCATGTTCAGTGGACCGCCCTCCGCCATCTGCGATCACGCTCACATATGCTCGTGATGAGGCTCACTGTGTTTTGAATGGGTAACCCTGAGTCTGCTTTTCGAGTGCGTGTTGTACCCTTGACATTCTTGCTCCTCAAGCTCACCCGGCTTGAACCGAGACGCTGACTGAAGGAGATAACAATATCAACATTCGTGAAAGATTTCTGGCAACCATGGCCTTCGAGCCCGTGGATCGTGCTCCGCTGTGGGAGTGGGACTACTGGCCTGAGGCTCTGCAGCTATGGCAGGCTGCCGGTGCTCCTCTGCGCCGCGATCGCGCGCAAAGCGTGAATCCCAGCACGGACCAGGAAGAGGGCGCCTTCGACCCCTGGAGTACCACGTTGCTCAGCGACGTGCCCTTTGCCGAAGATGCGCAGCTCGACTTTCAAATCGATCCAGGCGCACGGCGCGTTCCGCTGAACTCGTTCATCTATCCGTTGTTTCAATACCGGGTCCTGGAGGAGCGCGGCGATGTCATCATCTCGCAGGACGAGCGGGGCCATATCCGGGAGGACAAGAAGGGCCGCGCCAGCATTGCGAATATCATCAAGCCGCTGGTCGCCTCACGTGAGGATTGGGAACGGGTCAAGGCGGAGCGGCTGCAGTTAAACCTGCAAGGGCGGCTTCCCGCTGAATTGCCTGCGCTCCGCGAACAATACAAGGATCGCGATTACGTCCTGGCGATTGGCGGACACAGCGGGCTGTGCGGCATTTATCACCCGACCCGCTACCTGATGGGTCCGATGCAACTGCTCTATGCTTTCCATGACGAGCCGGAGTTGGTCCGCGACATCATGAATCATCTGGCCGATCTGCAGATCTATCTCATCGACAAGGTGCTGAATGAGATCGACGTGGATTTTTGCTATGCCTGCGAAGACCTGGGATTCAAGAATTCATCTTTCATTTCCCCGGCCATGTTCCGCGAATTCATCTTGCCCTCCTACAAGAAACTCACCGCTATGCTGCGGGACCACGGTGTCAAAATCATGGTGGTGGATAGCGACGGCTACAACTGGAAGCTGATTCCGTTATTTATTGAAGGCGGTGTAACCGGCATGGGGCCGATGGAAGTCGCTGCGGGAATGGACGTTGTGGAAGTTCGCAAGGCGTTTCCCCGTTTCCAAATCATTGGCGGCATTGACAAGCGCATCATCGCCGAGGGGAAAGACGCCCTCGATGCAGAGCTCGATCGCAAGGTTCCTCCTCTGGTCAAGGGCGGCGGCTACATCCCCTGCTGCGATCACAGCGTGCCCCCGGATGTCTCCTGGGAGAACTTTCGACACTACCGTCATCGGCTTACAAAACTGGTCGTCCCACAACGCTGACGCGACAAGCGCTGTATCAAGACTGCGCACAGTTTTAGTTCACTTCGACGACGGTCTTTAATCCCTGGTGTTTGGTGACCTCGTCGAAGCGCGCCGGAACATCTTCCAGCATTAACCGATGAGTGATCCAAAGTGACGTATCAATCATTCCATCCTCCATCATCCGAATGATGCGAGGGAAATGCCCAGCGCTGTTGCGGGAAGCGTACAGCGTCAGCTCACGATGATGAAAAAGCGGGTCGTCTACCGGTACTGCGCCTTGTACGATGCCGACCCAAACGACGCGCCCACCGAAGCGCGCTCGGGCTAAGGCGCGAGCCATCGACTCTCGGTTGCCGGTGGCGTCGATGACCACGTCGGCCGAATCGTCGTCTGAAGCAGCGAGAACTTCCACGTCGAGTCTCTCCAATCGAGCACGCCGGTGAGGTGTGGTTTCAATGACGCGGACGCGCGCTCCGGCCGCTAAGGCCAGCTGGGTGATTGCCACGCCAATCGGTCCGGCACCGACTACGACCAGTAGCTCGCCGGCAGTCAGTCCGGATCTCATGACCGCTTGTGCTCCAATGCTCAATGGTTCGACGAGAGCCAATTGGTCGAAATTGAGGCGCGACGAGTTGTAAACGTGATCTAGCGGTACAGTCACGAACTCCCTCATGCCGCCGTCTGTATGCACGCCCATAACCCGTATGTCTTCGCAGTTGTTGTAGTGTCCTGACCGGCATGGATTGCACTTGCCGCAGTTCAGGTAAGGTTCCACTGTGCAGCGAGCACCGGCCGCAAGTCCTCGGTCATTGGAAGGCACTTCAACGATTTCCGCCGCGAGTTCGTGACCCATGATCCTCGGGTAGGTGAAAAAAGCCTGACGGCCATGAAAAGCATGGAAATCCGTGCCGCAGACGCCGACGCGACGGACTCGCAATAATGCTTCTCCGGGCCCGGCTGCCGGCGGGTTCGCATCGTTGACCACGAGGCGTCCCGGCCGCTCAAGCACGACTTGCTTCATAGGATCTCCGCAATGCCATTCATGAAGGCTCCTGATCCTTTGGATACCGCTGGGCCAAGACGGCGCGCAAGCCCACCTTGCGGATCTGCAACAGCAGATCAGTCACCTCCGGGGTAATTCGTTCAACGTCCAGGTACTCGTGTGTGGACTCCGACAGTCGCGCAAGAACATCGCGGGTGAAAACCAAGGACGATTCTCGCGACTCAGATTGTCTGGCAGACCAGCGGGCGACGATGTAATCGGCGTGTACATCCTGAAGTTTCACATGCATGGGCGTCGCCAAAGTGGCTGCTATGGTAAGAAGCAACCGGCCTGGTAGTTCGTTGCGCCGAGCTATGAAATCCCGCACGCTGGGGACGAGCCGGATCGCGTTCTTGGTGGTCAGATCCACGCGGATTCCCTGCAGCCGATGCTCAATCGTGGGATTGCCGATGCGCTGATAACACTGTCGCGCATACTCGGAATTAACCGCTTCTTCTTCCGCACCCATGGCAGGAATGATTTCTTTCCAGAGCGTTTGCTCGGTAAACGGGCCCACGCCGGGGTCCTTGACGGCCTCATAAACGATGCTGAAATCCAGCAGCGTGCCCAGAGTGGAGAGCACCATTTGCGGCCCGTTCAGCAGTCGCAGCTTCCGCCTGCGATATGGGGCAAGATCATCCACGAATCGCAAGTTCGGATTGGCGACGTGCATGGGGAAATGCTGGCGCGTAAACTCGTCCGCCTGGATGGCGAACAGATAGTAAGGCTCACAGCAGGTCAGCAAGTCATCGCGATAGGCGATCGCCTCACACTCCTCCGCGAGCAGTTCCGGGCGTGGCGTGCCTACCACAATGCGGTCCACGAGCGTGCTGGCCACATGAACCGATCTCTGTAGCCAGTCGAGAAATCCCTCGCCAAGTTTCCAGGCGCGAGCCTGTTCCATCACCACCCGTTGCACGACCGGTCCATTGTCCAAAACCAACTCGGTCGGAATGACGGCCACATCCGCGTCTCGTCCCTGCGTGGCCTTCCAGCGCTCGAACAAGAGACGGGTCAGTTTGCCGGGAAAACTGCGCGGCGGTTGAGAATTCAGAAGGTCTGCCGAATCGAACTTCAATCCCGTTTCCGTGGCATTACTCAAGATCACGCGCAGCTCGCGTTTTCTGACGGCCGCTTCGATCTTGCCCCACTCTTGATCCGCAACCAGGAGACGGCTGACAGAGCCGATGATTCTCTTGATCTCCACTGGCTGGCCGCGTTCGAGACCGCGGAGAATGAGCGTGTACAAGGCGTTCTGGCGTGCCGCGGCGGCCGAGCGATGGTCAGACGCGCGCTGCACGGCAAGGATCCGGCCGCTATAACGGCCATCCGCATTCGCCAGTTGCACGAAATCCGGGACAAATCCGCGCATGAACTTACCCCATCCCAACTGGAGAATGGTTTCGGGTGCGCGGAGCAGCGACACTGAAGGTATTTCCACCCCGCGATCGCGCGCCTGTGGGAGTAATTCGAGAGAAACAGCGGGTAAGGCGTGTTTGTGCTTATCAGGACTCATCGTCGCTCGAAAATAAGAAGTGTGGCACCTGCGCAAGGAATGCACGTATGCCACTGATCACGCGGAACGGTGACATCGGTCACTCAATTAACCAAGGTCGAAGTACATTTCGTAGGGTTCGTGCAACCCCATCGTGTAAAAAGGCACAAACTCGTCTTCGCCGATGGAACGCAGCTGAAATCTAAGTTCTTTGTGTTCGGGTCTTGCGAAGTTCGGCAACGAATCTGGGGAAAGATGCTTCTGACGCCTCACCAGAACCGTCGGGCCGTAAACGAGAGCGACACGTTTGGGATGTTGCTGGTCAATCGGCGCGTAGAGAAGTTCCATGGGGAGTTCAATCGAAACTCGGTCGCCGGAGTTCCACCTTCGGCTGAGACTCGCCCAACTTCCGGGGTTACAGGCAACGCTTTGCCGCAGACCATTGACGCTTAAGGAAGCTCCTCGGCACCAGCCCGGAATGCGGACACGGAGGACAAACTGAACAGCGTTGGCGTTGCGGACAGTGATGGTTGAAGCCTGCGATTCCGGATACTCCGTTTCTTGCGTAAAGGTGCTTCCCTTCCACGAAACCTCGGATGGTACGAAGAGATTTATGTAAATGCCGTCATTGTCGTGCAGGTAAACAAGATTGTGATAATCGGCGATGGCTTGGGGATAGGTTCCGGAACAGCAACTCCACTTCTGGTCCTCGCGATAGAGTTTCGTGCCCCCGCCTACGCGGTAGTCGGAATAATAGAAAGTATGGCCGTCGGGTTGCAGCGGGAGGCCGCCTCCGATGCCGTTGTACAGCACCTTTTCAATCCAGTCGCCGTATTTTGCCTGGCCGGTGAAAGACATTAAGTAACGCGAGATCTTGAAAATGGCCCAGGAACCACAGCCCGTCTCGAAGGTCGCGGAGACTGTGTCCAGGGAATCTCCCAGGCTACCGTCCGGCGGCATCAATTGTTCGTCCGGACCAAAGCCGCCGGTAGCGTACACCTGCGTGCGTTGGAACCAATCGTAGGCGTTCACAATGGTGTCGAGGTACTTGGGATCAGAGGTGACCGCATAAGTCATGGCAGCGCTACTGAGCGTGTTGCAATGACTATAAGCGTGGCGATAGTCGGGCCTGGGATTTGGACCGTTGAACCGACTCCAATAGTTGTCGTAGTGCCAGACATCCCCAAAATTCTTATAGCGCGGGTCGCCGGTCGCCTGGTAGGCGCGGTAGAGATTCTCGGACAACGTGTACCATTCCGTTCCATCGGCGCTGAAGCCGCGTTCGTCAGCATGCGGATTCCGGCGAGTGCGATCCAGATTTTTTTCCGCCCAGGCTGTAATTCTCTCGAGATAGCCTATGGCATTCTTGTTGCCGCCGTAAGCGTACATGTCCACCAATCCGCAAACAGTCTTTTCGTAGATGTAGTGCCGAAATTGCGGTTTACGGGAGTAGTAGAAGTAGCCATCGGCGTCCATGGCTTTAGCCCACTCGTCAATCAGATACGAGGCTTTTTCGAGGATCGCAGTGTCATTGGTCGCCTTGTACATACGCGCCATGCCGCTGAGGAACTGGCCGAAGGCATTGAAAATGTCTGGATCCTGGACCGAAGTATGACTGGCATCGACCCATCGCCCACCGTACCAGCCAATGAGCGGCACACCCGCAGCAGGAAGCCCCGCACGCTGTCGAAATCCGAGGAGCAGGTTGTCATTGGGTATATTGAAAAAGAGAGCGCGTGCGGATTGATACTGCCCCTTGAAGCGGCTGTTCAGCAGGGTCACACCGGAGTAGTCGAATAGCTCTAGTTTGCGCAGAGCATCGGCAGCATACAGTTGCTGAGTACCCACAAAACCAGCGGCACAACAAGCGCCGGCAGCAAGCTTTGCAAACTCACGCCGGCTTAGCTGTCTGGGCATGGCGCCTCCTGCACGCGACGTATGTTAACCTTACCCGCTGTGTTTTGCCATCCACGAAATTCTGTTCGAAAGGAACGCGCAATGCGCTTTCGGGTCAAATTCATTTTGTTGTGCGGAGTGGCGTCCCTGCTGCTTTCGTCAAACATCTTCGCCAGGACAAAGGACCTCCAGATCTATTTTGTGGACGTTGAGGGCGGGCAGGCAACGCTGCTCGTGGCTCCCTCCGGCCAGTCCCTTCTCATCGATACCGGGTGGCCGGGATCGAATGATCGAGATGCTAACCGCATCGCCGAAGCTGTCAAGAACTCAGGTTTGACGCAGATCGATTTCGTGCTCATCACTCACTATCACACCGACCATGTTGGAGGCGTGCCGCAACTGCTCAAACAGGTCAAGGTCAGCGCTTTCGTGGATCATGGACCGAATCTGGAGAATGACGAGTTGGCACCTGAAGGCTACGCTGCTTACCTGAGTAGCATGGGGCAGGTCAAGCGGATTGTCGCGAAGCCTGGCGACCGGATTCCGATCCAAGGAATCGATGTGGAAGTGCTCACCGCTGCCGGCGCTCACATTACCCAGCCCGCGCCAGGAGCGGGACAGCCCAATCCCTACTGCGCTTCCGAGCCGAAATGGCCGACTGACCACTCGGAAAATGCGGCTTCTGTGGGCGTGTTGGTTACATTCGGTGATTTTCGCTTTGTCGACCTAGGCGATCTTACGAAAGACAAGGAACTAGACCTGGTATGTCCTAACAATCTTGTGGGAACAACAGATTTGTTCCTGGTCAGCCATCATGGAATGGGCTTGTCGAATTCCAAAGCTTTGGTGCACGTGCTCCATCCTCGAGCGGCCATCATGGAGAATGGGGCTCAAAAGGGAGACGCTCCGGAAGCCTGGCAGACTGTGCATGATTCTCCCGGGCTACAGGGTTTTTGGCAACTGCACTACACAGCAGCGTCTGCCCCGGACCACAACGTGTCCAAGGATGCCATCGCGAATTTAGACGGGGATTCAGACGGCCATTATCTGAAGGTTTCAGCACAGTCCGACGGCACCTTCATCGTCCTCAATTCCCGGAATCAGCATGAACACACTTATAAGAAGTAGCGATCGCACCAGTGAATGCAGTCGGGTCGCCGAATCTCGATCGCAGCGCAAACTTCAGTAGCGTTCGGCCGTCACGGCGAACAACAGCAAAGCCGTTTCTCCGGCTGCATAACCGGACCCGGTTTCGTTCGGCAGACTGATCAGAGGCCGATCCGAAGGGAGAGGCTTCAGCGTTATCACGATGCGATCGACGGTCTTGGGTTGAACCGCAACCGTGTAGAGGAATGTGCGGTAGTCCTCATAGCTCTCGTTTCTGGTGTATTGGATCACGGGTGTACTGAGCAGGGCGACCGGATTCAAGAGCGTTGACGAAGTTACCACATTCCCGCGCGTGACCTCCAACCCCCAGCGCAGTGGGACTTCCTGCTTCGAACCATCTGTGTAGTAGATGGTGTAGCTGCCCATCTGACTGCCGACTTCGCCACGCGTGGGGTAGCCGTCAGGCACGGTTACGTTCCCAAGAAAATGCAGGCGGTCGGCCTGTGCATGCACAGGGATTTCGACGCTCTTTCCGGTCAGTACCACGAGCGGGCGCGTGTGACCGTCAATCAGGGGCGTATCAAAGGGAATCGGGCCAACGCGCAACGATGTGGCATCCCATGTGTAGAACTCCCCGCCAGTTCTGCGCAAGTAATCCCCGGAGTTTTCCTTCCAGAATGCGACGCTGGCAGACTGCAAGGATTGCCAATCGCTCGCCTGCTTCGCGGCTACGGATTGCAGCGGAATTTCGTTGTAGGTGCTAATGCCACCCGCAGCGAGGTGTGGCGCCGGCAGCAGGACAGGCAAGCGAGCTACGGGCGCCGGCTCGCCAATGTCATATCGATAGAGCTCCGCAAGCCGGGAGAAAACATCGTGGCGGATTTTGCGGTCCCTGGTTACCACTCCTTCAGCAAGAGTCGGTCCATCCATCGAAATGTCATCCCGCTCATACTGTGTCATGTCAGCCCACTCCCAGAAGTAGGTGCCGGCGAGTCGGCCCTGCTGTATGAGCTTACCCAGCGCGCGCACTTGAAACTCCAGCATCCTAGGAAGCTTGCCGACCGGACCACCCCATTCGGTGAAGAGCATCGGCTTCGCCTTGCCGAAACCGTCGATAACCTCAGTAAAGTGACCCTCACTGTACGTATAGGGATGGGCACTGTAGAAATCGAAGTCGGCGTCGTCAAACAACCGTCTGACCCCCTCGATGGTGTGATCCGCGGCCGATGGTCCCGGAGTAGACAGAAGAATGCTGGGCTCGAGGGTCTTGATTCTCTGTCGGGCTTCTTTCATCACCTCAAGCGTCGGAGTACTTTCGTTTGCCAGCAGAATCGCCCAAAATGCCGGGTTGTTCCAGTCCCGCTGCACGACACGCTCCAGGATGTCGATTCCCGTTTGCAGCGTGGAGCGCGGTGCGTTGCGGAAGTCGATCCAGGTAAGTCCGGATTCCTGGGTAACCAGGATGCCATGACGAGCGGCCGCTTCAATCTCGCGAGGATCGTGAGGGTAATGCACGAGCCTTATCGAGTTCGCCCCCATGGACTTGATCATGCGAAAGTCCTGCTCAATCTGTTCGGCCGTCAGTGTGTAGCCCTGATTCGCCCACAGACCGTGCCGCGCAACTCCCTTGAACACGAACGGATGTCCGTTCAGCAAAAACTTATTTCCCTGCACCACCAGACTGCGGAAGCCGGTGTCGGTCGCAAACGTGTCCTTCCCTCTCGGCGAGTCCAGCGTCACAGAAAGCTGATATAGCGACGGCTCTTCTGGTGACCACAAGTGAACCGAGTCGAGTGTCCAGTGCAGCGATGCTACGGTGGTTCCCCCGCTCACTTTCGCATCCTGCTGCACATGGGCGACGGGATTCCGCTCTTGCAATAGATCGGACGTGATGCGGAGATCGGTTGCACCAGTGGCGCGAACAAAAACGTCAAGCGTGCAGTTGGCACTCTTGAAATCAGGCGAAAGACGATAGGTCAACCTAGCGTTTTCGATGTAGGGATCGGTTCGGATTTCGGCGTAAGCATCGTAGATAATTCCCCCCGAACTTTCCCATGCGGCTGCGGGGCCAAGCCCTAGCGGAACCTGCCAGTCGACGAGTTCCATCTCAATCCGATTGGGTCCGGGTTTTGCGACATCGGTGACATCGAAGGTATGCGATATGTACGGAGCGAGGATCCCGACCTGATGGCCATTGACCCGCAACTTTCCATTGCCGGCGATACCTTCAAATCGCAGCAACAGCCGCTGACCTGGCGAGAGTTGCGGAAAGTCGACCACGCGCACCAGATCAGCTGTACCCACAGGCCGGTACGATGAAGGCACCAGAACGGAGTCGTAGAGTTGGCCCGCAATCCAGCGCTCCCAGTATCCTGCCAGTGGGATACGCTGCTGCCCGGTCGCTGCCACGGAAAAGAACATCACCGAGGCCAGAAGAGAAATGGTCGAGCGCCGCACAAACGCGCAAGTTTGCGATTTCGCAACACGCATGGGAAATCTCCTTCGTCCGCATGTTCTTAATCTCACGGACGAACTGCCGACCAAGGACCGAAAAGAGCCAGCCATTATAGTGGAGCGATTATTCACAAAATCAAATTTCAACTTCGAGCGGTGGTATAAGATTCCGAGTCGTTGAACTCGTCGAGGACCGGTCATGTCTTCCAGGACTATTACGTTCATACTGCTGCTGTTCGCGACAGTTCCGCATTTCGCTGCAGCCCAATTGAAACCATATCGCGTGCTGATTGTGATCTCCGATCAGTGGAAGGATCCGCGCAGCTTCCTGGTGAGCGGAGGTGGAGAGTTTCAAACCGTCGTCACCATGTTCAAATCGTGGGGAATTCCCTTCGACATCCTCCGGCTGGATCAAACCCTAGTGGATCCCAATCAGTTTACCGACTTCTCCGGACGGGCGCGGTATGGAGCCATTCTATGGGACGTTCCCGACGAGGACCTTTCGGAGACGGATCAAGAGATCGTGGCCGACGCCGTGCAGAAGTTGCATATCTCTCTGATTGCGATTGGGGATCGCATCCGGCAACCGGTGATCCAACAGCTATTAGGAGTTCGCTACAGGAACGAACATATGAACAGCGCGCACCCGATGGTCACCGCGCCTTTGTTTGTGCTGCGCGGGCTGCCGGCAGATCTTCATCAGCAGGGTCCTGATGTAATTTCGATGCGGCGAGTGCAGGTCGATGTGACCGGGGCCAAGATTCTGGCGGAAGCGGGTGGAGTGCCGCAAGTCACCGAAAAGGAAATCACTGACGACACACGCGCGATCTGGATCGGCGGCGATATCGATCAAATGCTTCTTTATCAGCCGCTGCGCACCGCCTTGCGTCGTGCCGTCACCGAGGCCATCGGCTATGCGCTGACCAAGTCCTGGACTAAGACGATCGTCTTGACCATGGACGATATGGGGAACGCGCAGAATGCATGGCTGGAACACTGGCATTATCCTGCGCTTACCCAAGAACAGATTCGGCACTCGCTCATCGAGCCTTTGCAAGCTCATCACGCGGTGTTGTCTCTGAACATTGTGCCTGGATTCGTGGAGGACGCGCAGCGGCGCATCGTCCCAACATGGCAACAGCGGTTCACCGACAGTTTCGGCACCAAGCAAGATTACGTTTCGACCAAGAAAGGTCTCGACGAGGGCGTCGCCCTCGGCGTTTTTGAAATCGAGAGTCATGGCTGGACTCATATGCAGCCGGACTTGACTTCTTCTCCCGGCCCCTGGTGGGGATCGCCGCTCATGGATGAGCGCGCCGAAATCGGGTGGTATCGCGAATTCTATGACGTACGCCGAGGGCGCGAAATCACGGCCGCGGAACAGAAGTTCCACATGCAGCAATCTGCAGATTGGATTCAGCAAGAATTCGGGCAATTCCCGCTTGAATTCTCGACCGGCGGCAATGGCGTCTCCCGCAGTCCAGACAACAACACCTGGCGGCTAGCCGCCGAAGCCGGATACGGTTACTACGGTGGCTATTTAGGCAAGGACTTGGCGGTCGAGGGCCGCGCGGACTCCAATGCCGACTTCGGAGGAAGTGACGATGTGCCCCTCTTGCTCCCAGCTCCTCCCGACGGCCATGATCGAGGAATTTCGCACGATCCCGAGGGATTCGCCAGGGTGTTTGACCGTTATCCGGGACACTTATTCACTGGCCTGGATGAATATGTCGGTTACCAACACGCGGACATACGTACCGCATCAGGCAAAGCGTTCCAGGAGCCAACGCTTACGGTGTTCTATGATCCTCATTACTGCCGGGCCTTGATTTCTAAACCATCCAGCTGGAATTTCGACGTGACCGACTGGCTGCGCCCAAGCCTAGAGTCTTCGCAGATATGGGTGGACGGAAAGAACTTCGGATCCGTGAAGGACGAAACCACGGTCATCGAATTCCAGGCAGGCAGTCAAATGCACACCTTGGAATTGCGCCAACACAAATGAACATGAACTCGCGGCTTTCACTTTCTGGGAGCACGGGAATTACTGAAAGAACTCCGTGACCCGTATTTCCATTTCCGCCCGCGCTGCCGCGAAGCGTTGGCGGAAAATATGAACGTAAGAATCTTCGTCGGGAGTCACAATATGCGAGTAGGAAGCCTTCGTCTGCTGTGGAAGATATCTGTACTGATCATCCTTGCCATCCCCGCTGCTGCGGTTCCCATTTCGGAGGGCACCACCGAACTCAAGAATGGTTGGCGGCTGGCGTCCGCCTGGAACGTTGTGCAAGACGGTAGCGTGATCTCGCAGTCCTCGTACGATTCTTCGAGCTGGTATGAGATCCACGCCATGCCGGCGACCGTGTTGGAAATCCTGCAGGAGGATGGCATTTATCCGAATCTCTACTTCGGCAAGAACCTCACTGAAACGGTTCCCAGGAATCTGTTCCGACAGGATTGGTGGTACCGAACGGTGTTCACCGTGCCGGCCGAACACAGCGTGCACTGGCTGGTATTCAAGGGCGTCAACTACCGGGCGGAGATTTGGCTGAATGGAGAGCGCATCGCAAACAACCGCGACGTCGCCGGCATGTACAACGCATTCGAGTTCAATGTGACCGGAAGAGTGAAGGCGGGGATGGAAAACGTCCTGGCGGTTAAGGTCACGCCGGAACAGTCTTTTGAAGATGTCGACGGAGTCGAACTCGCCGATAGCTGGTTCGATTGGATCAACTCCAAGTATCTTGGCTTTCGGTTGCCCGATCAACAGATCGGCATTTCTTACGTACCGGACAGGAACGCCGGCATTTGGAAACAGGTGTACCTGCGCAATACCGAGGCAGCGGAAATCCGCAATCCTTATGTTAAATCCGATCTCCCGCTCCCCAGCACGAGTTCAGCGGCATTGACGGTCTATTGCGATTTACAAAACGGCGGCGCATCGCGCCTCGAAGGCATCCTGTCGGGCGAGATTCTCCGTGAAGGCAAGAATCTGATTCGGATCGAGCAGAGCGTCACTCTCGCACCCGGCGAGATTCGTGAAGTCGTATTCGCGCCCGACAAGTTTCAGCAACTGGCAATTCAGAACCCCGATTTATGGTGGCCTTATCAATGGGGGCCTGCCAACCTATACCGCTTGAAGCTGCAATTCAGAATTGGACAAAAGACCTCCGATGCCGCCCAGATCAATTTTGGGATTCGCAGCATTACGCAGCACCGTGATTCCGATCAGCGCTTCCCGGAACTCGGCGGAGGCGGCAACTTCTACCTCAAAATCAATGGCATCGATTTCCTGGTGCGAGGAGCTGACTACGAGCCCGACCTGCTCTACAGGTATAGCGAGGCGCGAGAGGAATCCATCCTTCGGTATGTAAAAGATATGGGACTCAACCTGCTCCGCTGGGAGTCAAAGATTTCGAGCGAACACATCCTCGATCTAGCTGATCAGGAAGGAATTCCGCTGATGCTGGGTTGGATGTGCTGCAATCAGTGGGAGAAATGGAACCAATGGGACGCCGAGGACCATCGCGTCGCGCGGGAAAGCCTGCGGGCGCAGATTCGCAGTCTAAGGCCGCATGCCTCAGTCGTGCTGTGGGCAAATGGCAGTGACGGCCTTGCCCCGGTCGAGGTCAGAAATGATTACCGACGCATTTTATCGGACTTGCATTGGCAAAACGCAGTCGTCGACACGGTGTCGAGCTTCAATAAGGATTCCAACGGAAAGATCGTTTGGGACGGCATCCGGATGGAAGGTCCTTACAGTTGGCGACCACCCTCCTATTGGTTCGACAACCGTTACCGGGGATCTAACGGATCCTGTGCTGAACAAGGCGACAATGAGAGTATCCCGCCTTATGAGAGCCTGAAGAAATTCATTCCCGCGGATCGGCTTTGGCCAATCAACGACTGGTGGTTCTACCACGCGGGCTCGACGGAACGCAACAATAGCCTGGCCAACATTACATCGGTGGTCGACAAGCGTTACGGAGCTTCGAAAGACGCGGCCGAGTTCGCAGAAAAAGCTCAGATCGCACACTATGAAAACACCAGGGCACAATTTGAGGCGTTCGCTGCCAATGGCTGGGACGACCACAAGATGACCATGTATTGGATGCTGAACAGCCATTGGCCCTCGTTCTTTGGGCACATCATCGACTATTACTTGAAACCAGGTGGTGCGTACTTCGGCGCAAAGAAGGGACTGAGACCGGTAAACATTGTGTACGACTACTATGCGGCTGGAGATCGAACCAGCGCGAGAGTCTTTGTGGTGAATCAATCGCTCACTCCTCTTTCGGGCTTGCAGGCTTCGGTCGCGTTGGTTGACCTGGATGGCGTGGTGAAGTTCTCGACCAAGGCAGCGCAGGTGGGCGTGCGCCCGAACTCTTCGGTGGTGGCGCTCGAGGTTCCACGCGCGAAAGACCTCCCACCGGTATTTTTTGTCCGTTGCCAGCTTGCGGACCGGGATGGGCGCGTGCTGGCGGAGAATACCTACTGGCAATCCAATGCAAACGATGAGTTGCTTCCTCCCGACAAAGAAAACGCCTTCGATTCTTCCGAGCTCTCCTGGGCCGATCTCACCGCACTGAACAACATGAAGGCCGCTAGAATCTCGTTCACAGGCACGGCAAAGGAAGCGGATGGTTGGTCGACCGTGACCCTAAGCCTGAGGAATGAAACAAATGTCCCGGCATTTTTTGTGAGGGCTGAAATCGTCAACGGTGCCACTGGGGACGAAATCCTGCCGGTGACCTGGACGGACAACTACGTCACCCTATTCGGCGGCGAATCCATCACATTGCAGGCTCATTATCGAGTGGCAGACTCGGGTGACATGGTATCGCTGGTACGAGTTCAGGGACACAACTTGGCGACGATGATCGAAAAGCTTGATAAGTCATCCATCGCAAGCGCCAATCAACGCTGAAACAGAGACATCGCGAACCCATGACGCGTGCCGAACCCCGAACCGGCCGCCAAGGTAAAATCTCGGTCATGATGAGCGGTTCATCGGCTCAGGATTGACTAACATCAGATGCAACCCAGACCGAAATGCGTCATCATTTGGCGACCAAGGAGTAAAATAGCTTTATTCTCGTTTTCCACAGCGCCCGCGAGCATAGCAGATGAAAAGTGCCACCAAAAGCCGAAAGAGCCACTACGACAAGAACTTTATTGCAGTCGTGCAAAGGGTTTTTGCCGTGCTGGAAGCGCTGAGCCAGCAGCCCAAGTCGGGTGTTCCTCTAGAAGAAATCACGCAAATCAGCGGACTCCCGAAGACGACCGTTTTTCGGTTGTTGTACTCCATGCACAAACTGGGGTTCGCGGAACGCGATCCGGATACTGGCGTCTACTCGCTTTCGGGGAAATTCTTCGAATTGGGCACAAACGCCCTGCCCTACCAACGGCTCACCGTACTTGCGAGGCCACTCATGCAAACTCTGCTTCTGAGTTTTGGAGAGTCGGTCAATCTGGCCGTGCCCAAACTCGGAGGAGCCATCTACATTGCAGTGCTGGAGAGCCCGAAACCGCATCGGGTCGCCGCGTCCATCGGTGGTTTTTCTTTTCTCCACTCTACCTCGGTGGGCAAATGTATCTCTGCCTATCTTCCGGCCGAGGAAATAGAGAAGCAACTCAGCCGGCATGGAATGCCTCCCCTGACAAAAACCACGATTGTGTCGCGCCAGGACTTGGAGAAGGAACTGGCTCGAGTTCGCGGCGAGGGAGTTGCCGTCGACAACGAGGAGAATGTTCAGGGCATTATCTGCGTAGGCGGACCGATTTTTGCCAGTGGCAAACAACCCATTGCCGCGCTGAGCGTCTCGGGACCGGCCATTCGCATGTCCCAGAACCTGCCTGCGGTCAAGACAGCGGTTCGAGAAGCAGTCCAAACCATCTCGATTCTGCTGGGCGCTCCGGAGGAGCGGCAGGAAATCGCCGAAACTTGCTCGCTTTCCGCTGATGTTTGAATTTTTCTTCCACCGCGGCCTCCGTGCTTGCGTCGTGCCGGACGGCTCAAAGTGCCCCAGACGCTCTGATTCAAAACTCGTGTTCTCTTCCCGGCTATGACATTTGGTAGGCGCGGTCCCATGGTCGCGGAATGCAATCCGAATTTCAGGTATCTCTCGTTTCCCGAATGCGTTCCGGGTGAACCGACGTCTGAATTAAAGTCTTTTATACCAAATTTCATATAACTCTCGAAACGATTCGAATATTAGGGTCCTTTCTCCGGTCGGCGGAACTGCGACTTCCCAAGATGGCAGTGTTTTCAGGCCTTTAGCTCTCTAGGGCGACTAATAAATTCATATTACGAAAATTCTTGACATCGTTTAGATATCCCTGCTACGCTGCGCTCGTTTTTGCACGCGAGCTTCGGGTCGCTCGCAGGCTGTCGTGAGAAAAGGTCTGGCGAAGTATTGGAGATCTCACATGCAAAAGTTGATGATCAGTTTGCCAAGTAGCAAACCAGATGTGCCAAACAGCAGACGTTCCGTGATGAACGGCTGGCTCATGCGTACCTGTGCGGCGAGCTGTGCCCTTTTCCTTCTCCTCGTGACTTTCTCCACTAATCTGCTTGGGCAACAAGGTCAGGCCAGTATCACTGGGACTGTCGAGGACGCATCAGGCGCCCTATTGGCGGGGGCTTCTGTCACTTTGGCGAACAAGGACACAGGCGTGGTCACACGGACCACCACCAACGAAGCAGGCAGGTATTCTCTATCGTACGTACCAGCTGGTACGTACACAATTCAGGTCGAGAAGGCAGGATTCAAGACACAGGTGCAGACAAGTCTTGTCCTCACGGCAGAGCAACAAGCCGGTGCCAATTTCACTCTGACTGTCGGCGGGATCAATGAGAAGGTTGAAGTTTCGGCCAATGCACAAGCCGTCGAAACAGAATCTGCGGCTCTGCAACAGGTCGTAAATCAGCGCGCGATCATGGAGCTACCGCTGAACGGACGCAACCCTGCGGATCTGGTCTTCCTTTCGCCAGGAACAGTCAACCTGCTCAACCCGAATCCCGGCAACGGGAACTTCCTGACTGATGTTGGCCAGCACCAGTCTTACACGACATTCCCCGTCGAGACCGGCGCCTCCGGTAGCGGCGGACGCCAGGGCAGCACGATTTACTTCCTCGACGGCGCTTACAACATGGACAATTATCACCTGCTGGCTGCGCCCTTCCCCAACGCTGACGCAACTCAGGAATTCCAAGTCATCGGAAACAATTTCGATGCCCGCTATGGATTCACGCCTGGCGGTGTGATCAGCATTGTCACCAAATCTGGGACCAATCAATGGCACGGCGATCTGTTCGAGTTCATCCGCAACAATGCAGTCAATGGCACTGAGTATTTCTCCCAATCTACGGATCTGATCAAGCGCAACCAGTTTGGCGGTTCGATCGGTGGGCCGATCGTGAAAGACAAGCTGTTCGTCTTCGGTAACTACCAGGGCACACGCCAGCATCGATCAGTTCTAAGCGGCAGCGGCTACGTGCCAACCACTGCCATGCGCAACGGTAACTACGGCGCATACTGCCAAAATGGCTTCAATTCCAGCGGCCTGTGCCAGGATACAAATGTGGTCAACGGAGTCACTTACGTCGCCGACCAGATTTGGAATCCCTCGACCGATGCCATCACGAACTCGCAGGGCAACCTCGTCGGAGGACCGATCGGGGTGAACAATCAAAGTTACACGATGGCTGATGTCCTCGCGCATCCGGGCATGTATTTCCCCAACAACCAGATCGACCCTTCCACGTACAACCAGGCTGCGGTTTCGATCATCAACTTGATGCCCACGAATACCGTCGACCAATATGGCCGCATCGCGGTATCGGGCTGGCCGAACATCAATGACTACAACGAAGAGACTTTCAAAGTAGATTATTCCCTCACCGCCAACCAGCGCATTAGTGGCCGCGGGTTTATCAACTTCTTCAGTCAGCCCGCTACGTCCATCAGTATCTTGAGTTCCGACCGGTCATGGATCTCGCACTGGCAGAGCTACGCCGGCACTTGGACTTGGACCATCAATCCGCAGATCGTCAACAATTTCACTGCCACGTACAGCCGTCTGTACGACTACAGCAACAGCGGTCTGGAGGCGAATGGCAAGAGAATCTGCTATTCCCAGTTCATTTCGGTCTCGGACCCCAGCACAACGCCGTGCTCGATTGAGGGATTCACAGTCGGCGGCGGATATGACCGAGGCCAGATCCCGCTGAACGCCCAAAACTTCAACGGCATCAACCGCTGGACCTACGGCTTCGCGGACTCCATAAGCATCTCGAAGGGAAAGCACCTAATTGTCGCCGGCGTGGATGTGATGCGACAGTACTGGTATGAGAACACGGACTGGTTGGCTTTGCCTATCATTAACTGGGACGGCCAGGTACCAAGCGGCCAATATACCGGTTCTTCTTTCGCTGACTTCCTGCTCGGTGACACAGGCAGCTACGAGCAAGGCGGCGGCGAGTCCAACGTGATTCACGCCTGGATGATCGCCCCCTACGTCGCCGATCAGTATAAGATCAAACCCAATCTCACGCTTGACTTCGGTCTGCGTTGGGAGCCCTGGATAGCCCCGGTCGTCGCCGGCGGTCGTATCTCAACCTACATCCCCGGACAGCAGAGCACGCGCTATCCCAACGCTCCGGCTGGGCTGGTCTTCCCGGGTGATCGGGGAGTAGCGAGCGCGGGCTTGCCCAGCAATTACAAGAAGTTCTTCGATCCTCGTGTGGGTTTTGCTTGGCAACCCAAGGGGTTGGGAAACACATCAGTTCGCGGGGCCTTCGGCATGTTCGCCGTCCCGATGGATTATGCCAACTTCAATCACGCATCAGACTTAGCTCCATTCAGCCCGACCTACAATTTCAGTGGAGGTTCGATTGTGAATGGCGCTACAGTTCCGATCATTCCTTTCTCCAATCCGTGGTCGGCCTACTCGCCCCTAAGCGGCCAGAATCCGTTCCCACCGTTCTCGTCTCCGGGCAATGTGCCGGGATCCAGCGCCACATTCGCACCTCCAATCTACATCCAGGACGGTTTTGCGCCGAATTACACCGACGGCCGGACGTACACGTGGAATCTAAGCATTGAGCATTTGTTCGGGGCTCACTGGCTGGCCAAAGCCGCCTACGTCGGGAGCGAAAGCGACCATCAGTCTCTGGCAGTTGATGAGAACTATGGCCAGTTCTTCGGCGCCGGCAATCCTGCCAACGGCACACGGCTGAATCCAAACTTTACAACGGCCCTGATTGTCAGCTCTCCCGGAACTGCCAGCTATGAATCAGGCCAGTTCTCGCTGCAAAGGAACTTCGCCAACGGTTTGCAATTCAACGCGAACTACACCTACGCTCACACCATTGACTGGTACAGCACTTCGACGACCGCTTTCACGGGAAGCGTCCCCAACCCACGCTGCGTGCCTTGCAACAAGGGAAATTCGTCGCTGGACGTGCCTCAGGCGCTTAATTTCAACTTTGTCTACACAACCCCCATTCTCAGAGGGTCGCGGGCTCTCAATGCCGTTCTTGGCGGCTGGCAAATCAGCGGCATCTGGAGCGCCCATTCCGGAGCCGCAACGTCGATCCAATCCGGGGTAACGACTGCTTGGGATGCTGTCGGAGGCGACTTCCCCGATTACGCCTCAGGCTCCCACTCCGTAAAGACTGGTAATTGGCGCGCCGCTCCCAATTTCAGCACAACCACCGCGTCGTATCTCAACAAAGCTCAGTTCGCCGTTCCGCAGCAAGGCTCCAAGGGAGACGTAGGGCGAGATCCGACGGGACTCTTCTACCCCGGATGGAATAGCTGGGATACGGGAGTTTCCAAGAATTTCAGCTTCACCGAACGCTACAGGATGCAGTTCCGTTGGGAGATGTTCAATGCCTTCAACCGCGAAGCTTTCGGTTGCATGGACAGCAACCTGCAGGACGCGCAGTTCGGACGCTTCAGCTGCTCTGTCAGTACTCCCCGAACGATGCAGGCAGCGCTGAAGTTCTTCTTCTAACCAGTCGGGAGGAACGGGCGGCGGTAAGCCGCCTGTTCCTCTCAAACACATGCGCTACCCCCACGTGCGACGGAATGGAACGTATTCCGCTTCTGCGGACTCATTTTCCCTGCTTGCAATTGGGAAATCTGAGGCGTGGCATCGGGCGTTTCCATTCCGGAATTACTAAAACGTTTCGAAGACCTCGGTTTGAGGCCAGCCTAGTTTACGCGTCACCCGGTGCCCTGCGATGATCAATAGGCGCGGTTTTCTCGAGACGCTCGGCGCTTCCGCGGTGCTGAGCGCTATCCCACTTCTCGGTAGTGAAACTCCAGCAGCCGCGTCCGCTTCCCGCAAGCGCATTAGCCTCAACGGCGAGTGGGAACTCCACATCGATAGCAAGCTTTGGGACGTTGTCACTGTTCCCTCCTCCTGTCGCCCCAGCGGGTTTTACAGCTTGAAGCGGAATTTCGTGCTGCCTCGCCTGGCCGGCGGCGAACGGGCCTTCGTCCATTTTGAGGCAATTACCTACTGCGGGAGATTGGCAGTCAATGGAAGGCTGTTGGGGATCCTCGGTCCCTACGTCCCGTACGAATACGAATTTACCGACATAGCCCGGGAGGGCAACAACCAGGTCGAGATCGAGATGGCGGATCTCGTTCCCTGGCCCGATGGCACCGGGAAGTATGAACTTGCACTGGGTGTAAACCCCGGCTGGGAGGCCTATGGCGGCATCATCCGTGCTGTCTGGGCGGAGATACGGCCCGCTTCCTTCGTCGAGAATGTACGGTTGGCATACCAGTTGGAGAAAAACTTCCAATCCGTCGGTCTGCACCCGCGTGTAATGGTTTCTAGTCGCGGTGCTTCCTCGGGCGAGGTTGAGTGCGTTCTGTCGCGCGGCGACGCAAGAGTGGCTGGGATAAGCCGGACCGTCCAGCTGGCGCCCGGAAATAACGATATCGAGTTGTCTCTGGAGTTGCAGAACCCTTCCTTGTGGTCGCCGCAAGAACCGAACCTTTATGAACTGAAGGCCACTCTGAAGACCTCCGCTAGCGACGATCGCTGGACCTGCCGGACCGGGTTGCGAGAGATTCGCACCCAGGGCCGCGAATTCCTGCTGAACGGCGAGCGCCTGGTTCTGAACGGTGTCTGCCGCCACGACATGTGGAAAGAGCAGGGATTCACCCTCACTCGCGCTCAGCAGGAGCAGGACATGCGGATGATCAAGATGCTGGGCTGCAACTTTGTGCGGCTGGTGCATTATCCACACGACCGGCGAATTGTTGAGTTGTCCGACGAATTGGGATTACTGGTCAGCGAAGAGCCGGGTTATTGGGGTATGGATTTTCGCAAGATGGATCGCGGTCAGATCGAACTTGGCTTCAAGATTCTGGAAACGACCATTCGCCGCGACTGGAACTCCCCTGCCGTCATGGCATGGCTGCTCTCCAATGAATGTCACCTCGTCGAGGAGGTGATGCGCGAAGGCAAACAGCGCTCGAATGCGATGGATCCGATCCAGCGACTGGTTTCGGTGGCCAATGACAAGAACGCGCACACGGTGAAGCCGCTGCTCGTAGCCGCGGGAATGGACTTCTTCGATCAGCATCCCTACACGGTCGACGTCTTAGAGTTCAACCAGGAAGCGGAGTTTGATGGACCGAGCAAGCCGCTGACCTTTACGGAATGGGGCGGAAAGGCAATTGGGCAGTCGCTCATCGTTATGCGGAATGAGGTCGATCGACTGATCGATCTGGTCGACTCGGGGGAGCTGTCCGGGCACGTGTTCTGGTCGTGGCAAGACATGCGCCAGTACAGCCGAATTGACGCCGAAATGCGCGACGGAGTGCTGGAATCGGGCGTGGTCACCGAGGCGCGTGAGCCCCGCGACGTGGTTTACCTGGAATTGGCGCGTCTGTTTCAGCGCCGGCGGCATGATGAAGAAAAGCCAGACACCGAGCCCGAGATCGTCCCTCTACGCTGGACGCCGTGGTCGCGAAACAGTGCATTTGCCGCGGTCGATCTTCAGCCTCTCGTGGAAGGACCGGAGGGCGATCGAGCCTGGGGCAGCCTGAAAACCCACATGGCACGGTATTGGGAGCAGATCGCCCGCAATCATTGGAAGAAAACGGGAGAAGATCTTCTGCTCTGGTCGAGGAGCAAACTCGACATTGCCGGAGTCTCTTTTCAGATGGCGGTGGTGAATAACCACGTGCGGCCGGTAGTGCTGACACCCGAAAATCCGGAGGTGGCGATCGCGGTAAATCGCCATTGCGACAAGCTGCACATCCTGGGACAGGTGACTTTGACCGGGGGATTCCCCTCTAGCGGTCTGAACGGCGCGAAGATCGCTACCTACACTCTTGAGTATTCTGACGGCCGCACCAAGGAAATACCTCTGCGCAATGGATATGAAATCGCACAGGCGAACCTCATCCAAGATGCGACGCGTCTGGATCCTCTAACCACGGAGTCCCAGCGGGCGCTGATATTTATAAAAGAGACCGCCCGGGAGCACTACCAGATTCTGCTCTATTCAATTTCGCTGGAAGGAGCAACTCTGGCGAGAATTCGTTGCCGGCTCGACCTGCAACAGCCGCCGCTGGCTCTGTTCGCGATCACCACCGAAGCACCGGCCACGGTCCAACCAGGCCGGGTGAAAGATTAGGCTGACACATCGCTCGACACTAAGGACATGGGATGCAGGGAACAAGCCTCAATTCGTCCCGAGTAGTAGTTAATCTGAATGGCGATTGGGAACGATACGTAAATGACAAATTGGTGGGCACGGTTCGCGTGCCTTCCTCGCTTCGTCCCGGGGGCATGTATACCCTTCGCCGTGATTTTTTATTGCCTCGCCTCGCCCAGCAAAGAGCCATTCTTCGCTTTAACGCCATCAACTATTACGGCCGCGTTTCGCTGAACGGCAAGCCACTGGGCGCCACGATTCCCTACGTTCCGCAGGAGTTTGACTGCACTCAGCAGGCGCAAGAGGGTCGTAACACCGTTGCAGTGCAGATTGTCGATGCCGGCACTGGACCGAACGGTCTTGGCAAGGACGAAGTTACTTACGGAACTACCGGAGGTTGGGAAACCTACGGCGGCATCATTCGCGATGCATGCGTCGAGATTCGCCCCGCGAACTTCGTGGACAACGTTCGGTTCGGTTATCGGTTCGCCGACGGCTATGGCAAGGCGGCGTGTACAGCGCAGGTTTTTGTGTCGTCGAATGAGGCCGGCAACGCAGACTGTGAACTGCTGCTCGTATTCGGGCAGGCGGAAGTGGCGCGTGCCCAGACGTCGGTTTCAATGACTGCCGGTGCGCAGGCCACCGCTGAACTGGCGTTTGACGTGAATGATATTGCGTTGTGGTCTCCGGCCGAGCCGAATCTCTACGAATTGAAAGTCAATCTGAAGAGTTCCTCAGGCGATGACCATTGGTCGTACCGCACTGGATTTCGCGAAATCAAGATTCAAGGGCGGGACTTCCTCCTGAACGGCAAGCGTCTGGTCCTGCAGGGGACTTGCCGGCATGACATGTGGGAGGGACAGGGATTCACGCTCACGCCGGGACAGCAAGAAAAAGATATGCGCATGATCAAGGCACTGGGCTGCAATTTCGTTCGCCTGGTGCATTATCCGCATGATCGCAGAATCATCGAACTTGCCGAAGAGGTCGGCCTCCTGGTCAGTGAAGAACCGGGCTATTGGCAAGTAGATTTCAATAAAGTCGAGCGCCCGTTCATTGATCTGGGATTGCACGTTCTGGAAACCACCATCCGCCGGGACTGGAACTCGCCCGCGGTGATGGCCTGGCTCCTGGGCAACGAGAGCGAATTCACCGCCTCATATCTGAAAGAAGCAAAACAGCTCTGCAATAAACTGGATCCGATCTACAGACCGGTCTCTGTAGCCCACATCAACGGCGACATTCCCAAAGCCAAGAAAATGTTCGACGAAACGGGCCTGGATTTTTACGACTGGCATGCCTATGAGCTTTCTGAGGACAAGTTCATCAAGTTCCCGCAACAATTTGGGGCCGCCAAGCCGCTTACTTTCACCGAGTGGGGCTGGGAAGACGGAGGGCATGGCGACTTGTTTTACGAACACGATCTTGACGATCTCCTCGAACAAACTGAGGCGGGCAATGTCGCGGGCCACGTGTTCTGGAGTTGGAACGACATGCGGCAGTACACTCGAGAGGATTGGGCAACTCGCGACGGCATTTTGCTTTCCGGAGTAGTGACCGAGGACCGGAATATAAGAGAACCGATCTATTTCAGATTGGCGGCCCTGTTCGCTGGCCGGCGCGAAATCCGGCAATCCATGGCTCCCGATGCCCCTCAGGTGCTGCCGCTGGCTTGGGCTCCATTCACACCGGGAAGTACTCGCGAGACAGTCGATCTCCAAGCTCTGGCCGACGGTCCTTTCGGAAAACAGAGCTGGACTGCTCTAGAGTCGAGCCTAAAGCAGTATTGGCCTGCAACCAGAATGGGCGGCGAGCAGTGGATCAGGACCGGCAGTCGCTTCCGGCTCTGGCAGACGCCCGTGGTAGAAATCGCAGGTGTTTCTTTCCGCTCGGCTGTGGTAGATGGCTATGTTCGGCCGCTGGTTCTGACTCCTGAGACCCCCGAGATCACCATTCCGATTGGCCGGCGATGCTCGAAGCTGCACTTTCTAGGGCAGGTCACGTTGCCTCAAGGGTATCCTGTGCGGGGTCGAGCGGGCGAGACCGTGGCCGTCTACTCGATCGCAGGTGCGAATGGCGCTCCGCAGGATATTCCCGTTCGCAACGGCTTCGAGGTAGCGCAAGCCAATTGTATTTACGACGCCACGCGCATCCATCCAATCGCCATCGAAGCGCAACCGGCGCTCGCGTTCAAGAAAGATGTCGTCCGGGAACAGTACCAGTTCTTACTCTGGTCCGTGTCCATCAAGCCCGGCAAGGTTCAGAATCTGCGGTGCAAGCTCAACAGCGGGCAGCCCAGCTTGGCCATCCTTGCAATCACGACGGAATCCTAGTATCACTTTCAATCGGACGTAACAGAGTCGTTTGAGGCTCATGACCAAGAACGAGAGGCCCCCAAACCCGTGTTAATGAAACTCAGTCCTCTGGACTTGACGATCATCATCTCCTACTTCGTCCTCGTCCTGGGCGTAGGATATTTTCTCAAGGGAAGAATCCGAACTTCATCGGATTTCCTTCTCACGGACCGTTCCCTCAGCCACTGGATTACCGGGATCGCATTCATGTCCGCGAATCTGGGGTCCCTGGAGATCATGGGGCACATCGCGAACGGCGCCAAGTACGGCATGCGGACCAACCACTGGTACTGGACCGGGGCAATCCCTGCCATGGTCTTCTGCGGCCTGTTCATGATGCGCTATTACTACGCGAACGGCATTCGCAGCGTGCCGGAATACTTGCGCATGCGCTATGACTATCGCGCCCATCTCATGAATGCGGTTAGCTTCGCTTTTGTGACCATCTTGATGTCCGGCATCAACATGTTCGCATTTGCGGTGTTGTTCCACAGCATGCTGGGGTGGTCTTTTACGGTCAGCGTTGCGCTCTCCGCCGGCATCGTGCTTTTATACACGTTCTGGGGAGGGTTGGCGTCATCCATCTGGAATGAGGTTCTGCAGTTTTTCTTGATCGTGTTCGGATTTCTGCCACTGACTTTTATCGGTTTGCGCGAAGTTGGCGGATGGAAGGGACTCATTGCTCGGATCCCTGACCAGTATGCGCACACCTGGAAGGGGATGGGCGGACCGGGTGACCCTCTGGGTGTTCCCTGGTGGGTGATGGTAGTTGGCATCGGCCTGACTGCCGCCCCTGCGTATTGGTGCACCGATTTCCTGTTGGTCCAGAGAGCGCTGGCAGCCAAAAACCTCGATTCCGCTCGCAAGACGCCGCTGGTGGCGGCAGTGCCCAAGATGCTTTTCCCAGCGATTGTCACGGTGCTGGGAATGCTCGCCTTGGTGGTGGGGCCGCAGGTTGTCACCAAAGACTATAACCTCGCTCTGCCCATGTTGTTGGGTCGGTACTACAGCAGCGGAATGCTGGGTCTGGGCCTTACCGCGCTCCTCGCCAGTTTTATGTCTGGCATGGCGGGAAATATCACGGCTTTCAATACGGTGTTTACGTATGATATTTATCAGACATACCTGGTCAAGAACCGCCCCGATTCCCACTACCTAGCGGTTGGCAAGTGGGCCACGGTGTGGGGCACGCTGTTCAGTTGCTTGTCCGCCTATATCGCACTCAATTTCGACAATCTCATGGACTACATGCAGTTAATCGGAGCGCTTTCGATCGCGCCGTTCTTCATCGTCTTCTTCCTGGGAATGTTCTGGAAGAGAGTCTCGGCGACCGCCGGTTTCTGCGGCATAGTAACGGGCATGCTGGCTACGTTTAGCGAGTACATACTCTATCGCGTACATGTTCTGAACTTCAAGACTCCCATGGCGTCGAATGTGTGGACTTCGGTATGGGCTTTTTGTGGGGGATTGAGCGGCATCTTGATTGCAACTTTACTCACCCAGGCTCCAGATCCAGAAACGCTAAAAGGGCTTACGTATGACAGCGCGGCTCGTATAGAGAGATCGGGAGCGTGGTATTCTACGCCAGAGTTCTATGCGGTCATCGTGTTGGTGGCGTATCTAGCCCTGAATATCAAGTTCTTCTGAAGCAACCGCGAAAACCAGAAACTTTGAGCAATCCTATTTGGGTGCAGGTTTCTTATGCAGATCTTTCCGAACGTTTACGAGATTAAGTCGCTTTTCGGCGACCGGTACATTCAGCAATATCTTTTCGTGGGCGACACGGTGGTCCTGTTGGACGCCGGCATCATTGGTACGCCCGAAGCGGCGATTTTCCCCTATATGGAGAAAATCGGAATTCCGCCGCAAAAACTGACGATGGTCATCGCCATGCACTCCGATTCCGATCATCACGGCGGGCTACCGGCAATTAAAGACGCATGCTCCTCCACTCTGCTGGCTTGCCATGAAGGCGACCGGGCGCTCATCGAGGACCCGGAAACGCTGTATCGAGACAGATACAACTTCTTGGCCAAGAGTCACGCTCTCGGGTTCAGCCGAGAAGGCATGGTTTACTCCCCACGGCCGTGCAAGATTGACGCCAGGCTCTCGGCGAACGAGGTGTTGGAAATTGCCCCGGGGTGGAACCTGCGGGTGTGGCACGTTCCAGGGCACTCCGAGGGTCACCTGGCGATTTACGACGAAAAAAACCATGCCGCATTCACCAGTGACGCCGTTCAGGCCGGCGGCTATCCGACGGTGAGTGGGGGGACGGCCTTCGGCCCGACCTACTATACGGTGAACGCTTATCTGGCGACCATTGAATTTCTTGAAAAGCAGCCGATTGAGCACATGTTCACCGGGCATTGGCCAAGTGCTCATGGCGAGGACACAAAGAAGTTTCTGTCTCAGTCGCGGAACTTCGTGGAACGGGTGGATGCTTTAATCGTGGAGTATTTGAAGCAACATCGCCGGGGAACCACGCTCAAGACCCTGATCCACGAAATAGGACCGGAGCTTGGGGATTGGCCGCTTGACGCGGAGGTGTTTCTGCAGTTTGCCATGTATGGCCACATCGAGCGCTTAAAACAGAACGGCATAGTCCGGCCTGGCACCTCCTTTCCGATCGAGTACTCCCTGGTCTGATCGGGAGTGAGTGAAACGTACGGAATTCATTCCGAATGTGTTGACGCTCCGGATTGTTGCCTGTTACGCTGGCTAGCTTGCGAAGCGGCGTCTGCCCCCATGGGAAAGGCCCCCTTCGCCCCCAGCGATCGATTCCCATGGCGGTCGAATCGTTCACCATCCCCGCATTATCCGTTCCCGTGGTTGCCCGGCCAGATCTTTGCGTAATCGGCGGAGGTGCCGCCGGCATCGCTGCTGCGGTCGGCGGCGCCCGCTGTGGCCTTAAGGTTCTTCTGATCGAAAAGTACGGGTTTTGTGGGGGAGCTACCGTCGCCGGATCGAGCGGCACGATTTGCGGGCTCTTCAGCAGCGGAAATCGCCCGGAGCGGATCGTCTTCGGTTTCGCTGGAGAATTCCACGAGCGCCTGGCGCAATCGTGCGGCGCCGGTCACCCCATTCGCTTTGGGAGTACCCTGCTTGTTCCCCACGACAGTTTCGTCTGGAAGGTAGTGGCCGACAGCTATCTGCGGGACGAGGGTATTGAGGTCCTCTATCACACCAATTTTGTCGCCGCGTACTGCGAGGGCCAGCGCGTGAACACCTTAGTCGTTCGTGCGGCCGAGGGCCTGCGCGCCATTCGCCCCAAGATGCTGATCGATGCTTCCGGAGATGCGGAAGTCGTTCACAGTATCGGGGCATCGACGACCATGGGCAAAGACGGAACCGTGCAGACACCCACCATGATTTTTCGACTGGGCGGAGTGGACATGCAGCAGTTCATGAAGTTGGACCCGGCAGAGATCAGCGCGCAAGTCGCCGCCGCGGATCGCTCAGGTACATATCGCCTTCCCCGCCATCATGTATACCTGTTTCCCATGCCCAATGGGCGCGATGTGCTGTGCAACATGACCCGGATCACGTTTCCGGATGGCTCGGTTCCCGTCGGTACTTGCAGCGCTGACATGAGCTTTGCCGAGATGGAAGGCCGCATCCAGGCACGCGAGTATGCACGCTTTCTGAAAGACAGGATCCCGGGATTCCAGCGCTCTTATCTGATCGATACGGGAGCGCAGGTGGGAATTCGTCAGAGTCGTTCTCTGGTTGGAAAAAGCCGCTTGAGCAATGAGGACGTGCTGCAAGCCCGGAAAACCGCCGGGGCAGTCACCTTCTCAGCGTGGCCGATCGAGTGCCACAGCGCAGGCGATTTGAAAATAACCTACCTCGAGGACGACACGTATGACATTCCGTTTGAGACGCTGGTCCCTCTGAGCGGCACGAATCTGCTGGTGGCGGGGCGGTGTCTCTCGGCTGAACATGAGGCCATGGCGTCGGCGCGAGTCACAGCGCAGTGCTTTGGCATGGGTTACGCTGCAGGCGCTGCTTCAGCACTGATGCTGCATGAAGAAATCAGCTCCCAGCAGCTTACCGGCGTCGAGGTTGCAAGCTGGATGCACCATCGTCACCTGAAGACGGCAGGAGAACCGTAAAATGCTGCGGAGCAATTTCGAACGAGGGAGTACGCGCTGGGCAGTCCGGCGGTCGCAATGGTGCTCCATGGGTATGAGCGAGGAGGACTTCGCCAAGCCGAAGATTGCCGTGGTGAATTCTTCTTCTACGCTGTCGGTTTGCTACATCCACCTGGATGAAATCTCGCGAGAAGTGCAGAAATCCATACGCGAGCGTGGCGGGCTCGCGTTTGAGATCCGCACGGCAGCGCCGTCCGATTTCATCACCTCGGCGGGAAAGAAGGCGCGCTACCTGCTGCCCAGCCGCGACCTGATCGTCAACGATATTGAGGTGATGGTAGAGGGGGCGTGTCTCGACGGCATGGTGTTGCTTTCTTCTTGCGACAAAACAACACCGGCTCACTTGATGGCGGCGGCCCGCCTGAATGTTCCGTCGATCGTCGTCCCCTGTGGTTATCAGCTTGGAGGCAACTGCGGAGGGCGCGACGTCGATATCGAAGAGGTGTACAAAGCGGTGGGAACGGTTGCCACCGGCAACATGACATTGGATGAACTGGAATCCTGGACGAAAGTGGCGATTCAGGGTCCGGGTGTGTGCGCCGGTTTGGCGACCGCCAACTCGATGCACATCATGGCCGAGGCAATCGGAATGGTGGCGCCGGGAACGACTCCGATCCGCGCCGGCAGCCAGAAACTGCTGGAGGCTGCCCGAGCGGCCGGCGGCGCAATCGTCGGCTTGGTCGACGACGGTTTGACACCCCGCAAGATCATCACCGCCGCAGCCGTCCGCAATGCGATACGGGTGGCAATCGCGATTGGGGCTTCGGTAAACGTCGTCCGTCACTTGGCCGCAATTGCCACCGAGGCTGAACTCGATATCGATGTGGTCGGGCTATTCGAGAGCCTCGGGGTAAACATCCCCCAGATCGCGCAAATCAAGCCGAATGGTCCCGACCGAATCGAAGACCTCGAAGCCGCGGGCGGGACACGCGCCGTCCAAGCCCGGCTTCGAGAACGGCTGGAATTGAACGCAATCACCATCAGTGGACGTCCGCTCAGCGCTGTGTTGGAGGAGCCAGTAACCATCAACGAAGCCGTCATCCGGCCGATTGACCGCCCGTTCCGGCAGGAACCTGGGCTCGTGATTCTGCGGGGCAATCTGGCGCCGGACGGAGCGATTATGAAAATTTCAGCGGTTCCGGGAGCTCTGCGCGAGTTCGAAGGTCCGGCCAGAGTCTTCGAAGATGAAGACGCCGCGCTTCAGGAATTGGGCAAGGGAGGCATTCATCCCGGAGACGTAGTGGTCTTGCGAATGATGGGACCGGTAGGCGGGCCCGGCACCGTGTTTGCGTGCAGTATGATGGCCGCCCTGGTGGGTGCCGGGCTCGGTGATCGAGTTGCCGTGGTCACCGACGGCGAACTGTCGGGGCTCAACCGCGGAATCACGGTCGGCCAGGTCATGCCAGAGGCAGCATGCGGCGGGCCGCTGGCCGTGGTGCGGGAAGGCGAGATCATTCGGATCGATCTAGAGCGCCGCCGGATCGATCTTCAGCTAAACGATCTCGAAGAGAGGTTGAAAACCTGGACTCCTGCGGAGCGCGAGCTTCGTCCGGGCTGGCTCGCCATTTATTCCGAGATTGTTCAGCCGATTCAAAAGGGAGCGGTTTTGGGACGCCGGCGTAAAGCGGCAGCACCGGCACAATCCCGCAGCTAGGCCGATAGGGTGCCGCGAAGGGACGCTACGTAGCCGATCGGAATGAGTTCCGAAACATTGATCTTTGCAGTCTACGGTGATACACTACGGGGCGCGCGAGCCTGCCCTGGTAGTGGGCGTTTGTTCAGCACAAACTCCATACCTAAGGGAATCCGTTCGATGGTTCAATGAGCCGAAAGGAGTGAAACTGATGGCCACACTTCCAAAAGAAATCCCGGTTGCAGTCGGTCCGACCAAGCTTTTCATCAACAATCGCTGGGTGAACAGCCATTCCGGGAAGACCTTCCCCACGATCAACCCGGCGACCGGCGAGGAAATCTGCCAGGTTGCCGAGGCGGACGCGACCGATGTCGACGAAGCGGTGAAGGCTGCACGCAATGCCTTTGAGAACGGGCCATGGCCGCGGATGTCGGCCGCGGATCGCGGACGTTTGCTGTACAAGCTGGCTGACTTGATCGAGGAGCACGCCGATGAGTTGGCGATGCTGGAAGCGCTGGATAATGGCAAGCCGTACCACGTTGCCAGAGCCGCGGATCTCGGGCTTACTATCGCAACCTATCGCTATTATGCGGGCTGGGCCGATAAAGTTCAGGGCAGAACGGTTCCCGTGGCGGGCAACTATTTCACCTACACGCGACATGAACCGGTAGGTGTGGTCGGGCAGATCATCCCGTGGAACTTCCCCATCCTGATGCAGACCTGGAAGCTGGCACCCGCGCTGGCGACAGGCAACACGATCGTGATGAAGCCCGCGGAGCAGACTCCGCTCACTGCGCTTCGCGTTTGCGAATTAATTCAGGAAGCCGGATTCCCCGAGGGGGTGGTCAACATCCTGCCGGGATACGGAACCGCCGGGGCCGCAATCGCCAGTCACATGGATGTGGACAAGGTGGCGTTCACGGGATCGACCGAAGTCGGGCACCTGGTCATGGAAGCTGCGGCCAAGAGCAATCTCAAGCGCGTGACCCTGGAACTGGGCGGCAAGAGCCCGAACATCATATTTGCCGACGCTAACATGGACGAAGCAGTGGAAGGCGCACACTTTGGCCTCTTCTTCAATCAGGGGCAATGCTGTTGTGCTGGATCGCGTGTGTTTGTGGAAGCGAAGTGCTACGACGAATTCGTGGAGCGGTCGGTCGCCCGCGCGAAGAAGCGCAAAGTGGGCGATCCGCTGGATCCGGAGACCGAGCAAGGACCGCAGGTTGACGATATCCAGTTTGATAAGGTCATGGGCTATGTGGAATCCGGCAAGCGCGAGGGAGCCAAGCTGGCGCACGGTGGCAAGCGTGTGGGTTCTCGCGGTTATTTCATTGAGCCCACGGTCTTCGTGGATGTCGAAGACCACATGAAGATCGCTCGCGAGGAAATTTTTGGCCCGGTGATGAGCATCATCAAATTCGACAATCTGAATGATGTCGTCCGCCGAGCGAACAAAACAATGTACGGCCTGGCAGCGGCGGTTTGGACTCGCGACATCGGCAAGGCCCATGCCATTGCCAATAGCGTCCGAGCGGGTACGGTGTGGGTCAACTGCTACGACGTCTTTGACCCCGGCGCGCCGTTCGGCGGGTTCAAGCAGTCCGGCATTGGAAGAGAAATGGGCGAGTACGGCCTGCAGCAATACACGGAACTCAAGACCGTAACGGTCAAGCTCTGACCCGAACCGGATGCCAACATTGTGATGGCAGGCAGAACAAAACTCATGGCGGACGTTCGTTCGGAGCGTCCGCATTTCTTTCACAGTGCGATTCGAAAAGCGTTTTATGCTCTGATCCTCGGGGCCACCGTCAATTCGTTCGCACAAAAGCAACCAGCAGCCGCTTCCCTCTCTCCGCCCGCCGTTTCTACGCCTCGAATCAATGGACCGAGCGTCTATGGAGTTCGTTCGAGCCACCCGTTTCTCTACCGGATTCCAACTGTGGGCGCACGTCCCCTGAGGTTCTCGGCAAGAGGGCTCCCCGCAGGCCTCAAACTCAATGCCGAAACCGGCATTATTTCCGGACGAGCGCCTGACCGGGGCACGTATACCGTTCACCTCGGTGCTAGGAATTCGTACGGAAATGCAACCCGCATCCTTCGGATTGTCGTCGGGAGCGCGCTCGCGCTTACTCCGCCCATGGGCTGGAGTTCCTGGTACATGGCGCACACAGATGTCAGCGACGCGCTGATACGCGCTCAAGCCGATGCTCTCATCTCGACCGGACTCGCGGACCACGGCTATTCGTACGTGAACATTGACGACGGGTGGAACATCAATCCCAACTCGAAGGATGCGGCCGTAAATGGGCAGGCGCGAGACGAAAAGGCAAATCTCAGGCCAAATGCAAACTTTCCGGACATGAAAGGCCTGACTGACTATCTGCACGGCAACGGCCTGAAGGGAGGCATCTACATATCTCCCGGGCCGCGGACGTGCGCCGGCTACGAGGGCAGCTACGAACACGAACAGCAAGATGCACGTCTCTTCGCCGCGTGGGGCTTCGATTTCCTGAAATACGACTTGTGCTCCTACGCAGACTTTCTCCAGGGAAAGCACGGCCGCGAAGATCTTATAAAACCGTATCGGTTAATGGGATCCATACTGGCATCTCTCGATCGTGACATGGTGTTCAACCTTTGCGAATATGGGCTCGGCGACGTGTGGGAGTGGGGCCGCGAAGTAGGCGGCAATTTCTGGCGAACCAGCGACGACGTGGGCAGCGGCATCGACGGATCCTTGTGGAGGAGCATGGACGCTTACGGGTTCGGGGAAGCCGGGAAGGAGCAGTCGGCTGGCCCCGGAGGTTGGAACGATCCTGACAACATTCTGCTGGGTGAAATTCTCTGGCACGACAAGTTAGTTCCCACTCCGCTCACTCATGATGAGCAGTACACCTGGATGACGTTGTGGGTCATGTTGGACGCTCCGCTGATCCTGGGAAGCGATCTGACAAAACTGGATTCTTTCACTCTCGCTCTCCTCACCAACGACGAGGTGATCGCCGTAAACCAGGATGCGCTCGGGAAACAGGCAGCTCGGCTTACCCGGAATGACGGAATTGAGATCTGGGAGAAGGACTTGGACGACGGTTCGAAGGCGGTAGCGTTCTTCAACCGGGGAGACAGCACGGCCCCGGCCCTTCTCCAGCGCTCGGCTCTTAAAATCACCGACAGGTGGAGGATCCGGGATCTTTGGGAACACAAAGATCTGGGCGAATTCGAGCAGAGTTTCCAGGCGAACGTACCGGCACACGGCACGAAAATGCTGCGAATTCGGCCTTCTAGACCTCATTCCGCTTGGCGGAATTAATTCCGTTTTATTGACACAAGCAGTCTGCAATGCTAGTTTTGACAATACTTTCGCTGCACCCAGGGGGTGAGTTACGAACCAGTTGCGTAACCTCGCGGGAGTAGTACCGCCCATGTTTACTCCCTTTGCCGACGACGACCAGATCGACTTTGCCGGTCTGGCGGGTGAAGCGCGCTACCTCAAGGAAGCTGGAGTCTCCGGCATGGTGGTTGGCGGCAGCATGGGAGAAGGTGCCGGCCTATCGCCCGAGGAACTGAGCGAAGCGGTGCGTACGGTACTCGAGGCGGTTGAGGGAACCGTGCCTGTGCTTGGCGGCATCATCGCGGACAGCTCCGCGGAGGCGATTCGGCTCGCACACGCGCTGCGGAAGGCAGGTGCCCAGGGCTTGCAGGTGCCTCCGCCTCATTTTCATGTGTCGGCCGACACGTCGGTCTTGGCCGAGTATTATCGCGCCATTACCGACGCTGCCCAAATCCCCCTTCTGATCTACAACGTGATGCCGACCGCGCAGGCGGCCATCGAATCGCTCCAGGAACTCATTGCCAACAACCCTGCGATTGTCGGCATCAAGCAGAGCGGCCGGAACATTCACACCCTGGCTGCCCTGCTGGCCGAGGTGGGCAGCAAGATAAAGATATTCTCCGCCATTGACGACATGATTTATCCGTCCTTCGTGTTGGGAGTTGACGGGACGATCTCGGGCACTTCGGCGATGTTCCCGCGCGAAACCGTGGAACTGCTGCAGGCCGTCAAAGCGGGAGACTACGCGCACGGCTTGAGGCTGCATGAGAGGCTCACGCCGGTGTGGCGGACCGTTGATTATCCGGATTTCTCCGCCCGAGGCAAGTATGCCGCCATGATGGCCGGGCGGCCGATTGGCAAACCGCGGCGGCCGTTTCAGTGGCCCACCGGAGAAGCGGCCCGCAATATTGAAGCAGCGCTGCGTGCCGGAGGTCTGTTAAACGGGGGTTTACCTTCTGCTGTGGGAAGCGAGCAAGGCGCGCGCGCATAGTTCCGCTTTTGCGCCAGTACTTGATCGGGCTGGCACTTCGTTGCGACCCAGTTCCGGTGTTAGTTGGGTTGGCAGTCGAGTTGAATAAACACAGGCTTTCCTGAGAGGACGTTGTGCAAAGAACACAGGCCCTGGTGCCCGGTGTAATCGCCGATATCGTCATCCCCTTTTCCAGCCAGGAAGAACCTGATTGGGACCGGCTCGTCCATGAAGTGAAGGTGCTGGACGAAAGCGGCGTCCATGCGGTTGGTATCGGCGGGGTGCTGGGTGGGACGATTGGCGCGACCCCTGACGAGCTTTCCTCGTTGTGTCGTGCCGTGAAACGCTCCTCGAAGCGGCCGCTCTTTGTAACCCTGTTTCCGGATGCCTCACCAGAAGCCTTCGAAATGGTGCGGGCGGTGGAGGCGGGCGGAGCCGATGCGATTCTTGTGGGGCAACCACATTACCTCGCTCAGCCCGGAGTCGAAGGCCTGGAAGAAATGTTCGCGACGCTACGAGAACTCACCCACCGACCGCTGCTGGTCGCCGATTGTCTGCCCGGCAGCGTGATGGGCGTTAGTTCGATTCGCAGGTTGATCGAAAGGCGGCTGGTCGATGGCGTGCTGGAAGGGGCGGACATGCATGTCCTGGTAGACCTTCTTTGCGTGCGCATGGGTGTTCCAGTTTACGGCTGCGTTGAAGATCTTCACTACGCGGCGCTGGTCCTGGGAGCACACGGCCTCATCTCCAACTTGGCGAGCGTGTTTCCGCAGGATTGCGTTGAGCTGTACGCTGCGGTACAGGATCGAGATCATTTGAAAGCAAGAAAGATCCATGAACGGCTGGTGCGCCTGTGGCGCGCTCTCAGCTGCGGAACGGAACGGGAGGCGCGCCTAAGATCCGCTCTGGCGTCTCGTGGGCGTCCGGTCGGTGCGGCCAGGAGCCCGTATGGCAAACTGCCGCCGGAAGCCAGTCAACAGATAAGTAGCATCCTCAAGAAAGAAGGCATACCCTTGGTAGGGCGCTGATATCCAGTGGCAGACGTATCTTCGCCGCTAAGCGTGGTGTCCGCTCGAGATTTCAGTGCTTATCTACCAACTTCGGCAGTTCGCGTCATTTTGATTGACCCGCATAATCTCGGAAATGATGCTGCGTTCGCATTCATACCGCTGCCAATTTTTCATCGAAAGGAGAACCAACCTTGAGTAATCGCGTAATCGTTATTACGGGTGGAAGTTCGGGAATTGGGAAAGCGACCGCGTTGCTTTTTGCCCGCGATGGTGAGCACGTCGTCATCCTGAACAGAAATGAGAAAGCCGGGGCAGAGACAGTAGCAGAGATTCAGGCACTCGGAGGCAGCGTTCTCTACCTGAAAACAGACATCGGCATCGAGAGCCAGGTCGAAGCGAGTTTTGCCGCGGCTTTCAAGAAGTTCGGAAGCATTGATATTCTCTTTGCCAACGCTGCCATCCAGATCAACAAACCTATTGATGAGACCACGAAGGAAGATTGGGATCAGATGATAGCGTCCAATCTTACAGGCACATTCCTGTGTTGCAAGGCAGCCAGCAAATACATGAAAGAGCAGAAGTCAGGCTGCATCGTTATTTGCTCCTCGGGCCATGCGTTCGTCTCTTATCCTGGTTATACCGGTTACGCCGCCACCAAAGGGGGCCAAGTGGCCTTCATGCATGCCGCCGCCCTGGACCTCGCTCCCTACGGGGTCCGGGTCAACTGCATAATTCCCGGGGCGACGGAGAGCCCACTCCTCACTTATCACTTTTCGGTACATCCCGAAGATGAAAAACGAATACTCGAGAAAATTCCTCTCGGCAGATTCGCTACTGGGGAAGATATTGCCCGCGGTGTACGCATGCTCGCCTCTCCAGACGCAAGCTACATTACCGGCTCATCGCTGTTGGTGGAAGGCGGTTTGCTCGCTCGGGGATGAGTTGCCGAAGAAGAGCCCTAACATTGGCGGCTTCGCCAACCACAAATGCCCAAGATTGCGATCCGTTCTTAATCAGGAATAGCACCTGCGCCCCTAAACGCGCGACAGATGAAACGCTCGGGCCGTGTCGCTGGGGATTGTCCGCGGCCGTCCGAGGTCGAGTTGCACATTCGCACCGCTCACTCTCAGCTTGTACCCGCTGATCGACTCGTTGCCCGGCGCCGCGCAGGTTCGAGACCGAGATTTTCTCGCTGCCCACTCCACACGTCAGGCCTACATACCGCAACAGAAGTTCACCGTGCGACACCTCCAGCCGGATAGCCTGCGATGAGTCTTGCGTTTGTTGACTGTAAACTCCCCAGGCCGGACCGGCAGCGTAGAAGCAGCGGAAGTTTTCCGAATTCATCACTGGCGAGAAAGCCAGATGCTGATCGATGGCCGAATACCGGTACCCTGAAAGAGTCATCAGAACGGACCAGCTTGCCAGGGCGCGCGCGTAGTGGGAGCCGCACTCGACCTCGTTCCAGGGATTGCGGCGCACGCCATCATAGCGTTCGGTGATGCCTTTGACGATCGCAAGCCCTTCCCCGACGAGCCCGTGACAAATGATGTGAGCTGCGACCTGAAACTCAATCCCGCTCTTCTACGATCAGCCCAATACGCAGCGCATCTATGCGCTGAACGACGAGAAGGGACTTATCTTGTGCAGTTGGCCGAAGGGCGGCCGCCCGAAGCTGCCCTTCCCATATTCCGACGAGGTCGGATTGTCCTCGTAGGACATTCGCAATCCAGTGCTCGCCAGCACAGAAATCCCGGCTGTCAAGAAATGCAGGCGGCTTTGTCAGATCGGATCGTTTATATCACAGCTCCGTGCTCCTGACGGCTCCTTCTCCGAACTGGCGTTGATCGCCGTTGCGGACTTGCGGCAATGCCATTACCGCCCATAAGCTCACGGCGCGATTTTCGCTATAAACCCATCAAGAAATTGTGTTTATAGTCCTTATACGGATCCGCTGAACGGGCCCCCAATAGGACTCCAACCACGCGATTCGGAGAGCACATTCTGTTCGGCAGCGGCCCGAGCTCCGTTAATTCTTTTGAAACGTTTAGAGATAAATAGTAGATTGAGTGGCTGCAACTGAGGCCAATGCCAAATTACCCACCGCTGCCCGCCAGGCTCACTGGGGTTGAACATCAGGGAACCGAGGCGGAGGGGGTGCAGTAGTCCCTTGCGGCGCTTTACTGGCCGGGCTTATCTTTCGCGAAGAATCGATGACGGACCACCTTCCCGAATCTCTAAACCGCCGCGCTGTTCCTGAACGGGTCGGGTACTCGCACCCGCTTTTACGGCGCGGCCCCATATATTCCCGCCTCAAGAGCGTGGTTGGGCTTGTCGCTGTGCTGCTCATTGCGCTTGTCGCCAGCCCGCATTCCCCGCGCGGAGGATTGGTCTTCCTGGAGCTGGGCAATATCACGGACATCCTGCGGCAGGTTTCGGAGATCGGAATCATTGCGCTCGGCATGACGTTTGTCATCCTGACCGGTGGCATCGATCTTAGCGTCGGCACCGTGCTCGCATTCGCCTCATCGATCGTCACGCTGGTGCTGACGCGGGCGGCCTTCGGCTTGCCGCAGCCTGTCGTCATAGCTTTGGCTATGGCTGCGGCTCTTGCGGGAGGCATGCTGGTCGGGTTGGCCAATGGCGTCGTCATCGCACGCTGGCGGATTCAGCCCTTCATCGTGACCCTGGCGACCATGATCGGAATTCGCGGTCTGGCGCGGTGGCTGACCTCCAACACCAACATCGACCTGGGATTCGGAACGGACTTGGCTTCTGTTTTTGCCGGCGCCCTCTCGACCAAGACAATAGTGATTGGCTCTTACGTTGTGTTGGCGATCGCGCTCAGCGCCCTGCTGTCGAAAACCATCTTCGGGCGATATGTCCGCGCGGTGGGGGACAACGAGAAAGCCGCGAAGTATGCCGGGCTCCCGATTACCCGGACGAAAATCCTGGTTTACACCATGACCGGACTGCTTGCGGGCTATTCCGGGATACTGCACGCGGCGCAGAATCATCAGGGGAATCCAAATACCGGGGTGGCCTACGAATTGGAGGCTATCGCAGCGGTCGTGATCGGCGGGACCAGCCTGATGGGCGGGAGCGGCTCGATTGGCGGGACCGTTGTCGGCACGCTGATCATGGGCATTCTGACGAATATCCTTCGTCTCAACAACGTGGACAACAATCTTGAAATGATTGCCAAGGCCATTATCATCGTGGCAGCCGTGTGGTTACAGCAAGCCGGGAAGGAATCAGCATGAACAGGAAATTCGCTGTCTGGGCGCTGTTTGGAACGATGTTCCTCAGCCTTCCGGCCTGTCGCGAGAAGCAATCAGGGACCAAGCAGTATTTCGTGGCATTCAGCCAGTGCAACAACGCAGAGCCCTATCGCGCCGCACAGAACCAGCTCATGGAAAAGCTGTTCCACGAGAAAGGCGATGTGCAACTCGTTATTGCCGATGGCCAGCAGGACAACAGCAAGCAGATTGCGCAGATAGAAACGTTCATTCGCCAGAAGCCGGACCTGCTTATCGTCGCCCCGAACGAACGGGCGCCTCTGACTGAAGTGATGGGAAGAGCGATGGCCGCCGGCATCCCGGTGATTTGCCTGGAGCGCGACATCACCCAGCCCAATTACACGACTTTCATCGGCGCCGACAACCTGGCCATCGGCAAGATGGCGGGACAGTTCATTGTGGATAGCCTCAATCACAAGTATGGCAAGCCACAAGGCAAGGTGGTGGAGATTCGTGGCCTGCTGGGGGTTGAGGCTGAAATGGAGCGCTACAACGGGGCGCACGACGTGCTCAAAGCTTACCCGGGCATTCGGGTTGTCCACGAAGCGGTTGCGGACTGGCTGCAGAGCAACGCCCGCGAGCGGATGCTGGAGATCCTACGCGCGCAACCGGAGATTGACGTTGTCTACGGACACAATGATCCCATGGCGGTCGGGGCCTACCTTGCAGCTCGCGACCTGGGCAGGGAGAAGCAGATGATATTCATCGGCGTGGACGGGCTCGGTGGGCCGGCAGGTGGCATCAAGAAGGTGACGGATGGAATACTCGCTGCGACTTTCTACTACCCGCTGTGTGTCGATAAGGCCGTCGAGATCGGTGAGCAGATCTTGCATGCCCCTGACTTCCATCCCGAAAAACAATACATTTTGCAGCCCGCACTGATCACTCCCGACAATGCAAGCCAGATGTATCTGAAACTGACCTTCTGAGATGCCACCAGTCCTCGAGGCGCGGAACATCAGCAAACGGTTCCAGGGAACGCAAGCTCTCCGGAACGTCAGCTTTACTCTGGAAAAGGGTGAAGTACACGCTCTCATGGGGGAAAATGGCGCCGGCAAGAGCACGTTGGCCAAGATCCTCGCCGGAGTTGTGATTGCGGACGAAGGAGAAATCTTGGTCTGTGGAGAAAAGGCATTAATCGACCACCCTCTACGCGCCCAGCAACTCGGCATCGGCATCGTCTTTCAGGAATTGGACCTATTTCCTCATCTCACCGTCGCAGAGAACATCGCCATCGGGAACCCAGCCGCCCACGAGAACGTAGTCCTTCGAAAACGCAACTTGGGGGTTTGGTGTTCCATTTACCTGAAGGAAGTAAAACTCGATGTTCCGCCAGACCGGCTCCTAAGCGATCTCTCGATTGGCCAGGTCCAGCGAGTGGCGATAGCGCGAGCTTTGAGCCTGAATTCTCGTGTGCTATTGCTGGATGAACCCACGAGCTCGCTAACCGAAGACGGAGTGGAGTCGTTATTCGAACTCATTGAGCATTTGAAGCGCGATGGTGTTTCGTTCGTATACGTCTCCCACAAAATGGCCGAGGTGCAACGCATCGCGGACCGGGTGACTGTACTCCGCGACGGCCTGTTCGTAGGCACGCGCCAAGCCAGCCAACTGAGCCCCGACGACCTCATCACGATGATGGTCGGCCGCAGCCTGGATCGCAACGAACGCCCTGCACGAGACTGCGGACCTGATGTCGTCCTCGACGTGCGGGATCTGACAACCAGCTTTTTGTCGAACATAAGCTTCCAACTCCACGCGGGCGAAGTTCTGGGAGTGGCTGGACTCGTGGGTTCCGGGCGAAGCGAACTGGGTGCGACTTTGTTTGGCCTGCGCAAGCGCCGGAGCGGCGAAATTCATTTAAATGGCAGAGTTTTCTACCCCGCTTCGCCTGCGGAAGCGATTCAGATGGAATTGTGCCTGTTACCCGAGGATCGCCGATCGCAGGGCATCTTTCCGCAAATGTCTGTGCGCGAGAACGCTTCGATCGCAGTGCTTCGACGGCTGGGGAGGGGATTGTTTCGAAAGGAAAGTGAACGAGTGGCTGAGCTGCAGAAGAAGCTGGCAGTCTCTGCTTCTCCGGATGTCGCAATCGCCAGTCTGAGTGGCGGGAATCAGCAGAAAATCATCCTGGCACGCTGGCTGCTCGCGGATCCGACCGTGCTTTTTCTCGACGATGCCACGCGCGGTATTGACGTAGCCGCCAAGGAACAGATCTACACGATTATTGATGAACTTGCCGCCCAGCATAAGGGAGTGCTTCTGGTGAGTTCTGAATTGGCAGAGTTGTGGCGTTGCTGCGATCGGATCCTGGTCCTGCAGGAGGGGCGGCAGGCAGGGATCGTCATCACTGCAGATTCAAGCCAGGAGGAAGTGTTGAGACTCGCGACGGGAACGGTATCGGCAGCATGACGCAACTGGTCTGAAGAAGCGTTAGTTCTATCAAGTGGGAAGAAGGAGGCAAATGTTAATCCGAATCTTCGCCTTAGGGTTGGCTTTGTGCGTGCCCGCAGTGGCACAGAGTGAGATGGGAAGCCCCAACCTGCTGAGCGGACTCCCAGCAGTTCACGATTACGTTCAGAAACGGTCCTCGAGTTACGACCGCAGCGGAGGCAATGCCGACTCTCGCGCCATCGCCTCCGGTCAAACGCTCACGCTGCTCGATGATGCCGGCCCGGGCATGATTACGCATATCTGGTTCACCATCGCATCGGGAGAAAAGTATCACTTAAAGAAGTTGGTTCTCCGAGCTTATTGGGACGGTGAAGCAACTCCCAGCGTGGAAACTCCCGTAGGAGATTTCTTCGGTCTGGGGCTAGGGCAATACGTTCTTTACCAGTCTCTGCCGCTGCAAGTCGCTCCGGACAACGCGTTGAATGCATTCTTCCCCATGCCGTTCCAAAAGACGGCGCGGCTGACGGTGACCAACGAGGGCAGCCGACCGGTCGATGACTTCTACTTCAACATCGATTACCAGGTCTACAAACGTGCCCTTCCTCCCGACACGCTCTATTTTCATGCGCAGTACCGCCAGGCGACCCCGGCCAAGGGTTGGACCAATCAGTGGGAAAACAACGGCGATCCGGCAGTGGACGGAAAGAAGAATCTCGACGGCGCGGACAACTACGTCTGGATGGAAGCAACCGGGCGCGGACACTTTGTCGGCGTGACCATGTCCGTGCTTCAGAACCAGGACAGCTGGTGGGGCGAAGGCGATGACATGTTTTTCATCGACGGCGAGAAATTGCCCTCCATCAACGGCACCGGTTCGGAAGACTACTTTCTGGGAGCTTGGGACTTTGGCGGACACCCATTTTCGTATCAGTTATACGGCGCGCCCATGGTCGGCGCCGAACTCGCGGGACGGGGTTCGTCGGTCTACCGCTTCCACCTCGATTCTCCCATTCCGTTTACCCAATCAATCAAGGCTACGATTGAGCACGGACATGCGAATCACCGTTCGGACAGTTACTTTTCCGTCGCGTACTGGTATCAGACTGAACCCCATGCGAACTTCCCTGCTCTGCCACCGGTAGGCGATCGGTTGCCGAAACTTTATCCGGTTGGAGGTCCGGGGAATGCCGGCAAGTAGTTACACCCATAGGCCAGTCCACGGTTACAGCCCGGGGCCTCCAGATGGGAGGCCCCGGAGAATATCGCCTCCTAGGAAACGAGCGCGCGCACCCAGGGTTTGTTGTATTCGAATCACTTCATTCCACTTCGCCATTCGCTCACTTCGGGAGAAAGATCCAACTTTGAGCTGTCCGGCGTTGGTTGCCACCGCCAGGTGGCTGATGAAAGCATCCTCGGTCTCGCCGGAGCGAGCGCTGATGATCGGCAACCATCCAGCCTGCTGGGTCAGCCGAATCGCGGCCAGGGTTTCCGTGACTGTTCCGATCTGATTTAGCTTGATCAGCACTGCATTGGCAATTCCAGCGTCTATGCCTCGCTTGATCAGCTCTTGGTTGGTGCAGAAAAGGTCATCCCCCACAAGCTGAATCTTGTCGCCCAGCGCGGCGTGAATTCGGGCCCACCCCTTCCAGTCACTCTCAGACATTGGGTCTTCTAGGGAAACGATGGGAAATTTCTCGCACCACTCCTGCATTAACTCCGCAAATTGCTCAGAACTGAACTGCCTGTTTTCCCGGGCAAAGCAGTACAGGCCGGTCTGCGGATCGAACAGGTCGCTGGCTGCAATGTCGAGAGAAATGGCTACATCTCGGCCGGGCACGTAGCCTGCTCGTTCGATTACTTCTACCAGCAGTTGCAGGATCTCTTCGTTGGTAGAAAACTCCGGCCAATAGCCTCCTTCGTCGGCGACACCAAACAGTTTGTCGCGCTTTTTCAGCACATCCCGGGCTGTGTGGTAGGCATTGAACATCATTTCCAGGCTGTCGAGATAAGTTCGCGCCCCGACCGCGACCAGCAGAAAATCCTGGACATCGGTGCGGTGGTCGGCATGCGCGCCGCCGCCGAAAATCTGGACCTCGGGCAGAGGCAGCAAGGTTCCCTGCCCGTCGGTGAGAGACTCGAAGAGCATTCTCCCGCTTGCGTTTGCCGCGGCGTCAGCGACGGCCATGGAAACCGCCAGAATTGCGTTTGCGCCCAGTCGACCCTTGTTCGGAGTACCATCGAGGTCCACCAGGACGCGATCGATCGCGGCCTGATCGCCGGAGTCCATTCCCAGCACCGCCCGTGCTATTTCATGGTTGACGTGCTGAACGGCCCGCTCGACCGACTTGCCGCGAAATCGCAAGGAATCGCCATCACGAAGTTCCACAGCTTCATGAGACCCGGTTGATGCTCCCGATGGAACCAGTCCACGTCCGTGAATGCCGCCGCCCTCGAGGACCACCTCGGCCTGCACGGTCGGATTTCCGCGTGAATCGAAGATTTGGAAGGCATGGACCTGCGTGATTCTCACCGTGACCTCATTTTCCCATTCGCGTCTGGAGACCTGCGAACCAATCCCGCACCACTTCGTGCAAGAACATGGGCGCCGATAATCGGGAACTCACGAAGCTCCTCACAAAATCCTGCTTGGACTCGGTCAAATATTCAACCGGCGACTTGCCATCAATTCGCGCCAACAGCAACATCAGCAACAGTCTTGCGATTCTCGAGTCGAGGGCCCCGGCGTTTTCCATTTGGCGTTCGTCATAATACGCCGCGATCAAGGTGCCGATGATCTCTTGCAGGCCACGGTCGAGCGGTGCATGGTAGAGCGACTTGAGGAACAGGTGGTTTATCAGGAATGCCAAGTCGAAAGCCGGATCACCATACCATGCTACCTCGCAATCCAGCAGCACCGTTCGACCGTTCCCAATGAGCATATTCTTCGGGCTGTAATCTCCGTGCACCAGACACTCTCGCGTTTTCTCCAACCGAACAGCTTCCTGCTCGAAGCGCTCTTGCAGAGCGGGATGGCGCCGGCCGGTGGTGAGGAGATACGGATCCGTGCGAAGTTGGTGGAAGTTGGGAGTTGTATCGAAGCGACGGGCAAGTTCGGGATCGCCAAACGAAACGCGATGCAGCGTGCCCAGGATTCTCGCTGCCCGGACCGCATGTTGCGGCTGACAATCACCACTCAACAGCAATTCCTTCCAGTTACGGTATTCCGGCCCAAGGTATTCCATGGCGAAGTAGTCGGCACCCACCGCAAAGACCGCGGGCGCGGCATCCGGAACAATACGGCTGAGATACCGCAGAAACTCATATTCGACGCGGTTGCGCGAAACATCTGCCTGCCAGTGGTCTCTCACTTTGAGTTGCGGCAAGGCCTGTTTTACGACGAAGCGCTTCCCTTCATCTTCGATCAGGAAGACATCAGAGGACACCCCTCCCCCGAGGGGGGTTACCAGAACGTTCTGTCCGGAAACTAGCTGATGGCGGCGCAACAGGTCGAGAATTTGAGATTCGTTTTCGGCCATAGGGGCGCAAGTGGCGAACACGCGGACGCCGATGGTTGACTAGTTCGCGTGAGAGATGATGCGCACCTGGAACCCCAGTTCCTGGGACAACGCCACCATCTCGCCGAAGATGTCCCCGTAAGCAACCGCGATGTGATTGGACATGTAGTGAGCCATCAGGGTATCGCGCGGCATGCCGAGATCAGCCGCCATGAATGGCCATACCCGGGTCGTGCTCGTCCACCATTCATCGCGGACCGCCGGAGGTAACTTCACCACTTCCCCCTTGCCGATGTCCATCCATAGGACGGCGTCGCGAATGTAGCTTCTCGCCCATGTCACTTTCCCGGGCAAACTCTCGCCGGTGAATGTTCCACCCGGAGTTGGGAAGTAGGCCGCCGGCTGGCGATACGAATGAACTCCGCGGAGGGTCCCGGCATCCTGGTTGAAGGCGAACGCACCGCTGGAACCGGAGTTGAGGAGAACCCAAATGAAGCGTCCGTCCCACTCTCCACCCCAGCGTACGTCGTGGAAGAACACTGCCTGATGAAGACCTTTGCTCTTCAGCACTCTCTTCATCAGTTCCATCGGCAAGACGTTGCCCTGATCCGCCTCGGTGGAGCAAACGATCGTGTCCCCATTGGATTCCGGGCGGCAAACGGAATTGAACAATCCCTCGGAAAAATCGGACGGCGGGCGCAGGGGAATCAGTCCGAGTTGATACTGCCAGCCGAGGCAATCGATCTTGTATTCGTTGATCAGGTCGGCTACCGCGAGATAGTCGCGAAGTTGCTCGCGAGTCGCATTCTCGTCAAAGTCAGCAGCGCCGTTCTCCCCCCAATGGAAGGTTATGCCCCGGTCGCGAACGAAATGGAAGGCGTCCTGAATGCGCTTGGGATCCACCCTGGATCCGCGGTCGATGATCCAGGCCTGGTCAATCTTGTGTTCGGCGAATCCGTAGCGATGGAGCATCCTCGGGCCGAAGTATCCATTGATCATTCCCATCGAAGTGTCGCCCAACATCAAGATTAGAATCCGGCGTTTTCTGATCTGTTCCGCGATGCCCTGTGCGATCTTCCTGGCCTCGCTTGATAGAGGAGCTTCATAGGAAAGGTCTTTTTCCGAATAGGTGATTTTCCCGCTATCGCACCATTCCGCCAGCCGGTCCATGAAGTTCTGGTTAGAGGTCCAGTCCTTTGAATCCGTCCAAATGCGCGAATAACGACGATCCAAACTGTCGAGGGAAGCACCCGTATTCAGCAAGCCGACCAGTCTGGGCCATTCGCCCGCGAAGTTGCTGGCGAGCAGGAGAGGGTTTTGCTTGCCCACAACACCTTCGGTGGTGTGGGGTGCATAGATCCAGTGAACGCAGACTCCGATCATCGGATCGTCAATCGGACCCAGTTTTTCGATCGATTCATGAGGTTTCGCGATAAAACCTTCAATCAGACGCGGTTCGCGGCCGAGTTTTCTGAGAGCTTGTTCTAATTGCCGGGTGGCCTTCTCAATGCTGGGCCTGGCAAGGTCGTTCGGGGCCTTTCTTCCGTCCCCAGGCCAGAACATGAATACTTGTTTTCCCATGATGTGGCTTCCTCTCCGTAGCTCAAGTCGTGAAGAAGTGCAGCCCTGCCATCCTGCCCCAGTTCGACGGCAGAGCCTAATTTACTCGCAAAATCGAATCGATTCAACCCGGCAGCTGGGGGATCGACTTCGGTGGTAAGGATATTGCTCGTTCACCCGCCAAATCGATAGGGATCATTAAGTTGGAGAGCCACTCTGCGGGTCAGCGGGCGCTGCCCTGCCCCCGGGCAGTTACGCGTCGCGGATGGCCTCCAAGAATCGATTCAACATATCCTATTGCGCTGCTGCCACAAGGCCAATTAGCATCAGTCATTGCAGCTGTATGAATCTAGGTTCCAAGAAACGCTCCTCTACGATGCGGGACGTCGCGCGTTTGGCAGAGGTCTCGGTAGCCACGGTTTCTGCCGTGGTCAACGGAAAACAGGTGGTGCGCCCGGTGGTCGTAGCCAGGGTTCAGGATGCCATGAAGGCACTGAACTTCCATCCTGATCATGTGGCTCGCAGCTTACGGGTAAAGAAAACCACGACCCTTGGAGTCATCATCCCGGATTTTTCCAGCGGATTTTTCGTCGACGTGCTTCGTGGCATCGAGGACGCTACACGCAGCGTTGGCTATTCCGTGCTTCTCTGCAATTCCGACGATGATGTGGAACAGGAGCAACGCCATCTCAGGGCCTTGCTCTCGCGCCGAGTCGACGGCATCCTGTTGGCATCTACGGACTTATACTCGATCGCGGATTCGCAACTGCGGTCCGACACTCCCATCGTGCTCTTCGACCGAGTGCCTCCCGGCTATCGCGGGGCGGCCGTAGTGGTCGACAACGTCGACGCCGCCTATCGGGCGACTCAACATCTGATCGAACTCGGGCACCGGGAAATTGCATTCATTGCCGGACGTCTCGATCTTTCGACCGCCAGCGACCGGGCGGAGGGCTTCCGCCGCGCTCTGGAAGACGCTCACCTGCCGCTCAACGGGGCCTACTTCAAGCGCGGCGACTACCACCCTGAAAGCGGGTATCAGAACGGACTGGAGTTATTGAAGTTGCAACAGCCTCCGACGGCGATCGTCTGTTCCAATGGTCTGATGACCCTGGGACTTCTCCGAGCCGTGCGCGAGCTGCATGTGCGCTGTCCCGAGGAGATCAGCATCATCGGATTCGATGAGCCTGCGCCGGACAGCTATGGCTTCAGTCTCAGCACTCTCCTGCGTCCGGAACTCACCGTAGTAGCTCAGCCGGGTCACGAAGTGGGCCAGCAAGCAGCACAAATGCTTTTGCGTATCTTGTCGGACGCCGATCAGCCGCCCCAAGACCAGAACCCCGTACTCACGTTGAAGGCGGAGTTACGGATCCGGCAGTCGGTGGCAGCGCCAGCGGCTTGAGCAACAAGAACTCCATTTTGCGTTCGAGGAACTTTTCATGAACATCCTCTGGAAACTCACGGCCGGCGCAGTATGGCTGCTTCTGTGCGCCGCCGCCGTAGAGGGAAGGACCAACGTGAGGAAAGAACCTTTTGGAAACTTACCGGACGGAACTCCGATTGATATCTACACGTTGTCCCAGGGGCCAATCGAAGCGCGCGTCACGAACTATGGCGGATACCTGGTATCGCTGAAAGTCCCCGATCGGAACGGCAAGTCCGAGGATATTGTGCTCGGATTCGACAATCTCGACGGATATGTAAACAACAACACACACAAGGGCACTGCGTACCTCGGCCCCATCGTCGGACGCTATGCCAACCGAATCGCAAACGGCACCTTCACTCTCGACGGAAAACAATACTCGCTCGCGGTGAATAACGGCCCCAATGCTCTTCACGGGGGCATCCATGGATTTCATAGTGTCGTCTGGAAAGGGGAGCTAGTTCCTGAAGGCGTCGAGCTCACCTACTTGAGTAAAGATGGCGAAGAAGGCTACCCAGGCAATTTAACGGTCGTGGTTCGCTACACGTTGCACAAGAGTGCGCTGACCATCGACTACTCAGCCACCACGGACAAAGACACGATTTTGAACCTCACCAACCACTCCTATTTCAATCTAAAAGGCCAGGGCAAAGGCGACATCCTCAACCACAATCTTACGTTGCACGCGTCGCAGTTCACGTGGGCTGATTCGACCCTGGTTCCGACTGGGGAACTTAAGTCCGTAGAAGGCACGCCCCTGGACTTCCGCAAATCGACTCGGATTGGTGAGCGGATCGACGCCGACTACGAACAATTGCGCCTGGCCGGAGGCTATGACCAGAATTGGGTGCTTGATTCCGGAGGCCGCAAACTGGCGGAAGCTGCCGAAGTCTACGAACCGATCAACGGACGGGTCATGCGCGTTCTTACAGATCAACCCGGGGTTCAGGTTTACACCGGTAATTTCTTTGACGGCACCATTACGGGGAAGGGCGGGATCGCGTACCAGCGTCGCTATGGACTATGTCTGGAAACGCAGCACTTTCCCGATTCGCCGCATCACCCGAACTTTCCAACCACCGAACTGAAACCGGGAGAGCGCTTCCACAGGGTGACTGTATTTAGCTTCTCGACGCGCTAGCATTCGGGAGCAACAGTACCCTCGCCTGGTTCGCAGCGATCCCGAGGGTCGCAACCATGATGGCTAGTCCGCGGCGCAGGCCGCCGCTTGCGTGCACAGTTTTCGGTTAACGGCTCGAAGGGGTTGCGAACTCCAACACAACCTTGGCTTCCTTCCGGATGCTGCTGGGCTCTGGCCGGATCAGCGGAGCCTGCAGGTTTGCCGGAATCGGCTCGAAAGCGACAAAAAGCAGAATATTGTTTTCCTTTAACATTGAAGGCGGCAAATAAATTCCTTCGCGTCCAATGTTCGGGGTACGACCGGGCTCGTAATGTTCCACGTACACTCCGTTCAGATATACGAGGCCGGGCACTCCAGGCATAAAGGCACGCCAGACCGCCGCAAGCTCTGTCGAAATCGGACGGTGAAATGAGTACTGCAGAGTTGTGAGAACGGAGTTGCTGGGCGGTGTGTTCCTGAAATCATCCAGCCCGGCAAATTCAACTTGCCATTCGGCGTGAACCGGGATCTGCTCTGCCCCGTTCAACCAAGCAACCGAAGCCAGTCCCTTCCTTTCATCCAGCCGCCACAGGCCTAAATCCTCCTTTGGCCGGCCAGTGTCCACATAGTAGATGTCGACATTGCAATTGCTGTGCGGCACGCAGGGTGCAACCAGGAGCGCTTCGGTGGCTCGATTCGAGGCTTCCGGAACGAACTTCCCGTTGAGATAAACCGCTTTGTAATCGTCGGTGAAAAACCCGAGCCGCAAGCCGTGACCTTGTCCGGAAAAGCTGGCACGGTAGTGTGTAACGCCCTTGTTCCAGATCTCCAACTCAGGCAGCGAAACGAGTTGGCTCACTTTCTTCTTAATGCTTGGGTTAAAGCTGTTCCAAGACTTGGTGAGCAGAGTCTTGCTGTCAGGCAGGTTGAGGTCGGGAACAGTAATGTTGGCTGAAAACCGGTCTGTTCCAGCCGTCCGTTCCACTGGGACGAGCTTATGATCGGCTCTTACGCCCGTCAGTTGCGATCCGGCCAGGACCGTAAATTCCCCTGGCAAATGCCGGAACTGCAAATTAAACATGACTTTCGCCTGCGATTGATCGACCAAAGCATCATCGGCGTTGGAAATGAGCAACGCAGGCTCGTTTGCGACCGAAAACTCTTTCGCACGATAAGCACGTTCGCGGGAAATCAGCAGCAGAGAAAGATCCTTCGAAACCGGCACCACCTGGTCTCGATCGCCGAAGGGCAACAGTAGGGTTGCTTCCTGATTTTCGTCATTCCAGATGGCCTGCGCGTTCCGATCGGCGGGTTTATTCGAAAAGTGGAGCGTGGCTTCGCTGATCTCGCCAGCCCCTCCATAAAACACCAGCCAAGTATGGTCGCGATAGGCGTAGCGCCCTAGCAGGTCAGCCGTCGAGTAGACCAGCGTTGTTTTCTGACTTACGGGAAGATTCAGAGGCAGCAGGCGCGTTTGTTCCCGGCGGAGCAGCAGTCTGGAGTACTGGGGGATGACCCGCTTCTGTTGAGACTTCGGGTCAACGTAGCTGAGGTGCTGCTGGCTGGCGGACTGCAAGCTCAGGCTTCGTTCACTGACCCCATGCACATCCGAGCGGACGAACAGAAAACCTTGATCGCCCTTGTTTCGTTGTTTGATCCAGACCTCGGGATCATCCACCGTGGCCGGCTCAGGTGCAGGCTCTGCGCGTGCGACGGTCGCCCCAAATTGTCGCAGGAAAAATGCTGCGGTCTTCATGGGCCCATAATTGGGGAGTGTGTATCCGCCTTCCTCAACAATCGCATCCGCGCTGTAGCCTGAGAGTTCGTATCCTTTTGCTGCATAACTGAACTGGGAACCACCGCGAAACAGGTATTCATCCAGGTAGTCTGTGCCCAGCCCCAGCATGGTTCGTACGGTCGCTTCGGCGCCCGCCAGACCATACTCCGCGCATCCCAACGGCGTATTCCTGTTCAGGTTGCGCTGCTGCGTCAGGATCTCTTCCAACTGCTGGTAGGAGTCAAAATATGCGTCGGCAGTGCCGTAGATCTTGGAAAGAATAGGATCGCGGGGATCTTGCTGGGCAAACTGCATGTCGTTCCCCATCAGGGGGACGTCGAATGAGTAGGCGGAAGCGGTCTGATGGAGAAAGCGAACGTATTGTTTCTTTTCTTCGTCGCTCAAATATTTGGGATGTCCATATTCGTTCTCGATCTGCACCATGATGACCGGACCGCCGCGAGTGACCTGGTTTCGCGCCAGCACCGGCATAATCGCGTCGTACCAGTGCTTGCTCCAATTACGGTCGAGATCGGTGTTTCGCCGGAATTCGACATTCTTACCCGAGAGCCAGCGTGGGAAAGCCCCCTGGTCCGTTTCACTGTTGATGTAGGGCCCTGGTCTCGCGACGACGTAAATGCCATATTTATGGGCCAAGTCCAGAAATTTCTGCAGACTTCCGAAATCAAACTTCCCCTCGTCGGGTTCGTGAATAAACCAGGGAATGTACACATCTACAATATTGAAGCCGTCTTCCTGCATTCTCCGGAAATCTGTTTCCCACTCCGCGGGGGGTATGCGGAAGTAGTGCATGGAGCCACCGATCAGGACAACATCCTTGCCCGATAGAGAGAACGTCTGCCGGTCCCACTGAATGGATGGTGGCCCCGAACTCGATTGACCGAAAGCCAGATGGAAAGAACAGACAGAAACCGCCAGCCACAAGCCGCATGCTCTCAAGAACAAACTTCTTGGGGATGTCAAGGTAGTCTCCGGGACAGCGAACGGCCGATTCGACGACTGGTTTCCGGCGCCTCCGCTGTGCTCTTTCGCTCTATGAATTTTAGACTTCTACCGCTTTTGCCCGCTTATTGCAACGATATTGTATGGTCTTGCCACAGACAATCCCAGAGCTTTGTAAGCATTTTAGATATTGACACTTCTGTTTCCGAGAAGCTAGGATGACTTGCTTCTAAACGATATGATTTGAATTTCCGCCGAGGCGTATGCGTACAGTGCAATCCTTCGTTCGGGGCGCGTGGTGCCAAGGCAACCACACCGTCCCAGACGTCAACCCGGCACACCCGTCCACCCCAGTCGCGCAGGTTTCTCTCGCCAGCACTAAGTTGGCAGAACAGGCCGTTCAAGCTGCCGTGGACCTGGCCCCCACGTGGCGAAGCACGCCAGCGCCTGCGCGTGGTGAAATACTGCGGCGGGCGGCGGACATCCTCCAGCAACGCATGTCCGACGTTGCCCTCGACCTGGCTTGCGAAGAAGGTAAGACCCTGCCCGAGGCCGCGGGGGAAACGGCTCGGGCGGTCGCCATTCTGCGCTATTTCGCTGCCCAGACACTGGAACCCGACGGCGAGACATATCCTAGCCATTCCGCGAAGACGTTTCTCTACGCGGTGCGGGAACCGGTTGGCACGGTAGCTGCGATCACTCCCTGGAATTTCCCGATTGCGATTCCGGCTTGGAAAATTGCCCCTGCGCTCGCCTATGGGAACAGCGTCGTCTGGAAGCCGGCAGAAATTGTGCCGCTTACTGCGATCCATTTGGTGCAGGCGCTAGCCGATGCAGGGCTGCCCTCCGGCGTTTTGAATCTCGTCTTGGGCCGTGGCTCCGAAGTGGGCGACACTTTGACGACCCATCCCGGCGTGGACGCAATTACGTTCACCGGTTCCAACCAAGTCGGCCGCGCCATTCAAGCCAAGGCCGTTGCCTTGGGAAAGAAGGTACAACTCGAATTGGGAGGTAAGAATCCGGCGGTTGTCCTGGCTGACGCAGATCTGGATCATGCTGCCGACCAGGTGGCGCGAGGAGCGTTCCTGAGCGCCGGACAGAAATGCACGGCCACCAGCCGCGTGATCGTGGAGCGGGCAATTTGGAACGAATTTCGCCAAAAGCTGGTGCAGAAAACCGAGCAAATGACATTAGGCGATCCGCTCGACGGGAAGACCAAAATCGGCCCGGTCTCATCCGAACAGCAGTTCAAAACTGTGCGGGATTACCTGGAAATCGCCAAGAAAGAAAATGCGGTTTTCTTGACCGGAGAGCCAGTCCCGGAGAAGGGGGAAGGATACTTCATTATGCCAGTCGTTCTGGACGGCCTCTCCCGCCAGAGCGTATTGGTTCGCGAAGAAGTGTTTGGCCCGGTGGCCGCGCTTCTTCCGGCGCAAAATGCCGACGAAGCACTGGAACTCGCAAACGACACACCCTTTGGTTTAAGCGCGAGTGTTTTCACCAACGACTTGAATCGTGCGATGCGCTTCGTCCGCAACCTGCATGCGGGAGTGGTAAAGGTGAACCAGGAAACCGCCGGCCTGGAGTTCCAGGTTCCGTTTGGAGGAATGGGCGATAGTTCCTCTGGCAGTCGCGAGCAGGGTAAGGTGGCTCGGGAATTTTTCACGCAGTGGAAAACCGTCTACATCGATACATTCTAAACGTGACACTTCGGCAGGCGGGCCGGTGTGGCTTTGCCTGCGTGCTCTGCCGTCCACGACTTCTTGCGCAGCCGCAAAGCAATGCGGTTGGAGGCATCTAGCTCCCGGAGGATGGGTATGACGTTCCGTGTTTGTCAACTGAGACTCCGTCATCTTGCGCTGCCGTGGTTCCTGATTGTGTCCGGAATGGTTCTGTTTGCTCCGGCACTTCCCGCTCAAAGTGAGTTTCCACAAGAGGCGAAAGAGGAACTCACGAAAAAGCTCCCAGCCGGCGCACAGACCGTTGTGCAACAGCTTTTTGCGCTGGGCTCGCTGCCCCAGCCCCAGTGGAGAATCCATCCGGCGGACATGCCACACGGCGAAGCAGTGGATCTCGACGACTCTACTTGGGAGGCAGTGAAAACGCCGTCGCAGGGACCCACAAGTGCAGTCTGGTATCGCGCCTGGATCGAAGTGCCCAAGAGCGTTAACGGATACGACATTACGGGCGCTGAGATTTTTTTCAACTTCAACGTCTACGCTGATGGTCTAGGCCCCATGATCGTGTACTTCAACGGTCGGCGCGTGGCCATGGGTGAGGACTTAGAACCGATTGCTCTGTTCGATGCCGCAAGAACGGGAGAGAAGGTTCTGGTCGCGGTGAAACTCACCCGAAGCATCGAGCCAAAGCATTTCGACGGCGCAGAACTCCGAATCGAACCACGATCTGCTGCCTCCAGTCCAGAAATGCTTTGGCAGGAAATCTTCTCGGCGGGAGAAGTTGCCTCAGCCCTTGGATCCCATGCGGCGGACGCCCAGCGGCAGATTGAAGCAGCATCGGCCGCAGTGGACCTTGAAGCTCTGCACCATGGCGACCAGCAGGCTTTCGACCGATCCCTGGCCAAAGCTCACACCGCCTTGGCCCAACTGAACGAGCCCATCAAGAAGCTCTCCGTGCAGTTGACCGGAAACTCCCATATTGATGCAGCCTGGCTGTGGCCCTCTACCGAAACCGTCGACGTCGTGCGCCGGACTTTCGGAACCGCCTTGCAACTGATGGATGAGTATCCTCAACTGCACTACGCCCAGTCAGGCGCACAATACAGCGAGTGGATGGAACAGAAATATCCACCTCTGTTTCAACAGACCGTAGATCGTGCCAAAGAGAATCGATGGGAACTCGTCGGCGGGATGTGGGTGGAACCGGACCTGAATATGCCGGATGGCGAATCGCTCGTGCGCCAGCTTCTCGTTGGAAAGCGCTATTTCCGACAGAAGTATGGCGTCGACGTCCGCATTGGATGGAATCCGGACTCCTTCGGCTATAACTGGCAACTGCCGCAAATCTACAAGAAGTCTGGAATCGACTACTTTGTAACTCAGAAGATGAGTTGGAACGAGACCAACCAACTTCCCTTGACCCTGTTCTGGTGGCAATCCCCCGATGGCAGCCGCGTCTTAACTTACTTCCCACTTGGCTACGGAGGGTCCATTGAACCCGTCCGGCTCGCTTACGATCTGGGAAGAGCAAATTCCCATAACCCTGGGCTCACTGAGGTGATGAATCTCTTTGGAGAAGGTGATCACGGTGGTGGGCCGACGCGAGACATGCTCGACAGGGGAATCCGCTGGGCATCGAATCCGGACTTGGTCTTTCCTCGGATGAATTTTGGATCTGCGCAGGGCTTCTTCTCCGCCGTGGAAGGGAAATTGGATTCAGCGCATTCGCCGGTATGGAACTACAAATCGGTGGCCAAGAAGCCGGAATTGCCTGCTGCGAGTGCCGGAAAGATCGAACTGCCGACCTGGAATGACGAGCTTTATTTGGAATTTCACCGTGGCGTTTTCACGACCCAGGCAAAACATAAACAGAACATGCGTGAGAGCGAAGAATGGCTACTCAATGCCGAAAAATATTCCGCGCTGGCCTGGCTCCGGGGCACCGCATATCCGGGCACGAACTTCACGGAAGCCTGGAAGAAAGTCCTGTTCAATCAGTTTCATGACTTGGCGGCAGGTTCCGGCATCGGCGTGATTTACAAGGATGCGCAGCGGGACTATGACGTGGTCCACTGGACCGCGAAGGACGCCACTTCCAACGCGCTGCGCACGCTTTCTTCGGAGATCAACACAGGAACCATTGCGGGCGTACCGGTGGTGGTCTGGAATCCTCTGGCGTGGCCGCGAACGGACGTCGTGACGTTCGACGTGCAACTTCCCGAAAAGCCGAAAAGCGGCGTCACGGTGCTCGATCCTCAGGGCAAGCCAGTGCCGGCACAGATGCTCTCCGCGAAGACAGAGACAAACAACTACCGTCTGCTGGTCAAGGCCAGCGATGTTCCGGCCCTTGGCTACACGGTGCTGCATGTCGTACCGGAAACTCAGGCTGCGCAGACCGATCTGATCGCGCGAGAAACAACGCTGGAAAATTCGCTCGTCAGAGTGAAGGTTGACCCCAACACCGGCTGCATCACCAGCATCTACGACAAAACAACTCAATTTGAGTCGATCGCCGGGAGCGGGTGCGGTAATGAATTGATAGCCTTTCGCGACACCCCCAAGGAGTACGATGCCTGGAACATCGATGCCGACTTCGAAAAGGACCTTACTCGCATCGATCGCACGGAATCCGTCAAACTGATTGAGCAAGGTCCTTTGCGGGCAACGATTCGCGTCACCCGGAATTGGCAGAATTCCAAGTTCGTTCAAGATATCAGTGTGTATGCGCAGCTGAAGCGCGTGGATATTAGTAACGACATCGAGTGGCATGAAACACACGTGCTGTTGAAAGCGGCGTTCCCTCTCGCCGCGTCGGGCCCCGAGGCCACGTACGAGATCCCCTACGGAACTATCACCCGGCCAACCACCCGCAACAACAGTTGGGAAGCAGCCAAGTTCGAAGTTCCAGCCCTCCGCTGGGCTGACCTCGGAGACGGCAAACATGGCTTCAGCCTGATTAATGAATCGAAGTACGGCTATGACGCGAAGGAAAATGTCTTGCGCCTTTCTTTGCTGCGCTCTCCGAAGAGTCCGGATCCAGATGCCGACCAGGGACACCACCACTTTAGCTATTCCCTGTATCCGCACGCCGGGGACTGGAAACAAGCACTGACGATGCGGCGCGGCTACGAGTTCAACTACGAATTGGAAGGTTTCCAGGCTGACGCACATGGGGGCCGGCTGGGGGCAAACCATTCCTACGTGGATGTCACTGCCGAGAATGTAGTCCTCACCGCCTTGAAGAAGACCGAGGATGGCGATGGTCTGCTACTGCGGTTTTGTGAGTGGGCCGGCAAGAGCGGAGAGGCGGAAATCGCGGTGCCTGAAGGTGCGGTCTCTGCGCGGCTGACAAATCTGATGGAAGAGCCCTACGGGAATGATCTTCAAATCAAAGATGGCAAACTCGTGGTTCCATTTCATCCTTTTGAGATCGTATCCGTTCGCGTGAACTACCCGTTACTTTCGCAATAAAGAAGTCAATGGCTGGGGGCGCGTCGGTCACGTCCCGAGCTTGGTGGAAGAAGGAATATGCGTATCAATCGACGACAACTAATGGAAGGCCTTGGCGTAGCCGCTGTGGCCAGCGGGGTCAGCGCTATAGCGGACGACGCGGGAAGGCCACAGGGGAAAAAGGGCGAGCAACGCCCCCTTGCGCTCAGTGAATTCCAGCCCAAGAGCATGTTGCATGTATCTCAAACAAGAGTCGACCGCGCCCGGTTTCCTGTCATCGACTTCCACACCCATCTCTCCTGGATCAAGGGCGACGATCACGGCGTTTCGGTTGGGGAGGAGATGACCTATCTCGCACCACCAGCGGAACTGCTCTCCGTCATGGACCGCCGGAACCTGCGCGCCATGGTAAATCTGACCGGAGGCTGGGGCAGAGGCCTGGAGCAGACGGTTGAGAAATATCAGAGAGTGGAACCCGGACGCTTCATTGTCTTCACGACACCTGCGTGGGAGCGCTGCCATCAGCCCGGCTATGCACAGTTCCAAGCCGAGCAGGTGGAACACGCTCACCACGCCGGTGCCTACGGGCTGAAGGTGGAGAAAATATTGGGCCTGTATCTCCGAGACAATGTCGGGACTGGCGGTCTCGTTAAGGTGGATGATTCGAGATTTGATCCCATGTGGGAAGCGTGCGGCGCGCTTCAGATGCCGGTGGCCATTCACGTCTCCGACCCCGAGGCGTTCTTTCTGCCGATTGACCGGTTCAATGAGCGTTTCGAGGAATTGAACAACCATCCGGACTGGTCGTTTCATGGAAAGGACTTTCCCAGCAACTCGGAGCTATTGGAAGCTCGCAACCGGGTCTTTGCCCGCCACCCTCGTACTCAGTTTGTCGCATTACATGTCGGCAATTACGCTGAGAATCTATCGCAGGTTTCAGAATGTCTCGACCGATTTCCGAACATGTACGTGGATATCGCCGCCCGCATCGGCGAACTGGGGCGCCAGCCCAGGACTGCCCGCAAGTTTTTCGAGAAATATCAGGATCGAATCGTATTTGGAACGGATGCGGTCCCGCATACGAAGACTACTCTTCAGCAAATATTCGGCGACGAGCTCTACCAAATCTATTATCGATTTCTGGAGACCGAAGACGAGTACTTCGATTATGCTCCGGCGCCGACTCCGCCGCAGGGGCGCTGGTGCATTTATGGGCTGGGATTGTCAGAAGACATTTTGCGCAAGATCTACTACGAGAACGCCGCGCGGCTGCTGGGAATTGAGTTAAAACTCTAGAGGTATTCGACACTGAGCCTTGTGAGGCCGAACATGTGTGCTACCAAACAAGCTGACAAAAGCTATATTGCCGTGATGGGCAAGATTTTCGGTGTGCTGGAGCGTTTTGTCGACCGGGGCACGACCCGGGGATTGGCATTTTCCGAGATCGCCAAGGGACTGCCCTTTTCGCGCACAACGATCCATCGCATTCTTTACTCACTCGGGAAGCTGGGATACATCAAAAAGAGTGAGACCGGTTCTTGCTATCGTCTGACGCGAAAGTTCCACGACCTAGCCGGGCAGGGTGTTCCTTTCCGCCATCTGCAGGCCGTTTCGAAACCCCTGATGCAAGAGCTATTGATTCGCTACGCGGAGACCGTCAATCTTGGCTCGCTTGACGGCGGCCAAGTAGCTTACCTCGATGTGGTGCAAAGTCCCAGCGCGCTCCGCATCGCCGCACTACCCGGCGACCGGAACCCGGTTCACAGCACCGCACTGGGCAAGGCGATTCTGGCGTTCTTGCCCGAATCGCGTACCAGGGCCATTTTGGGTGAATATCCCCTGATCCGGAAGACTCCCAGGACGATCACGCAGAGAACGCATTTGCTTGAGCATTTATCGGCGGTGCGCAACCAACGAGTTGCGTTGGATATGGAGGAGAACCTGACTGGGGTAACCTGCGTTGCGGCGCCGATCTTTGATAACACTGGCCGCGTGATCGCAGCTTTCAGCATATCCGGGCCGGCAACCCGAATGAACGCAAAACTGAATGCGATCAAGATTGATGTTCGGGCAGCCGCGTCGACCATCACGAAGATGCTGGCGCCCCCACGTGGGGTGGATGCTCCGCCTAGGGACAACAATCACGAGAATCTCGCTGCTTCCTGAGGGGCTGGCGATTTCTGCTTGACAGGCCGGCAAGGCCCTTCCCTGAGCGAGACGATGATGGCAGGATGCGCAGACTACACCCGTTCGTATCTTGGATCAATGCGTGACGAGTCTGAGCAGACCAAACCGCTCTGGTACGTGAAACGTATTGCTCATGGGCGGACGCCAGGTGATTTCCGTGGGGTCGTCCGGTGGGCCTTCGGTGCGGAATAGATTCACTCGAAATGCAGTTCCCTCTGCGGGAGCGGGAGTACCCAGCACAGCCAGGGGAATTCTCATCGCTGCGTACCAGATGTGCGCCGACTGGTCGATGCGGGCTGAGTGCTCAAATCCGGAGTTCCACAGCCATCCGTCTTCATGGCGCGGCGCATTCAGGTTGATATCGAGGTCAACCCATTCATTTTGCGGAGAGACTTCGAATTCCTTGTAGCGTTTGATGTCGTGAAAATCGGAACCGATGAACACCTCCGCGACGTTCCATTTCCAAAGTTCGAACGTCTCCCGTGCCGTGTCAGGTGCAGGCTTAAGGGAAAGATTCTTGTAGGGACAGATAAACAGGAAGTAAAGACTGTCTTTCGTCCAGCGCGAGCGGACTTCAGTCCGATATTCCGGCATGCGTCTGCCATTCGCGTCTACTTCTGCGTAAGTTGGGCGTGTCCCGCTCCAAAATGCCGAAGTGGGGTTAGTATCCAACACGGCATCATGGCCGGCCTTCACGCTCTCCAACGGTACTTGTTCCTGAGCTGCCGCGAGAACCATCGAGGAAAGAACGACCAGAACTAAATGCGACGCCTTCATGAACGGGCCCCTAAACAACGGTGTCTGGCACTCCGCAGTGATGACTGCCGGCGGTCTCTACCAAAGCAACCAGTAGATCAACGCCGTAAGCGCCGACAGAACAGCCAACTGCAGTCGCCAGTCAAGAATGCCCCGGAAACTTTCCTTCTGCATCTTCCAGCTTACCGTGAGTTTTTCCAACGCGGCCGGATCGGTTTTCTTGGTGAACGACGAAACGATGAACATCACTGCGACGCCGGCAATGGATCCCCAAAGGCCTCGGTACGAATAGTTGAGCGTCAACTTCGTGTGCAGCCACGGGAACAACTTCGCGCCCTGCATCGGTCCGATTAACTGGTCAGTCACGAACAAAGCCGCCAAGCCGCATCCCACCAGGACCGAAGCCAGGGCGCCCATCACCGTGACCCGTTTACTGAGGATCCCGAACACAATCGCCGGTGCAACCGGCATGATCAGGTAGATGGAAATGGTCTGCAGATACTTATAGAGTCCGTCCGGCGTTTTATAAATAGCGTAAGCAGCCATGATCCCGAAGAGTGTGGCAACAAGAATAACGACTCTCCCCAGCAATACTTGAGAGCGTTCGCTGGTTTGGGGCCGGAAATGCAGAATAAAATCGCGAACTGTCAGGGTGGACACCGAGTTCATGACGGACAGAGTTGAGCCGATCAGCGAGGCTAGTAAGGCAGCAAGAACCAGCCCTCGAATTCCGGTCGGCAGTAGCTCGTTAAGCAGCGTCACGAACGTAGTCTTGCTCTCCCGTCCCGGAAAAAGGGCCAGTGCTATGACTCCCGGCAAAGCAAAAATAAAGATCGGAAAAAGCTTGAGAAGGGTGGTAAACATCCCGCCCCAGCGCGCCTGGTCGACGTCACGGGCTCCCAGCACGCGTTGCACGTTGACCTGATCCACGCCCCAGTAAAATATGCCGCCGTAAAAAGCGGACAGAATCACTCCCCAGAAAGGGTAATTGGGATCGTCATAAGGTTTCGCAATGTGCATAGCCTGCGGCACTCGCACGACCAGGTTGTGCCACCCACCAACATGATGCAATCCGATGAGGGCCATCAGGCTGCAGCCAAGTACGATGATGCCGGTCTGGATCGAATCCGTATAGGCGATGGCCGTAAACCCGCCGATGATGGTTATGCAAGCCGCGACCGCCCCCATAATCCACACTACAGTCATCACGTTCCAGCCGGTGATTCCCCGCAGAACCAGCGCACCTGCGTAAAGGTGAAACGCCATCTTGGTCGTAATCGAAATCAATAGCATCAGGCCGGAGAAGAGGGCGCGCGCCGCCGGATGATAGCGCTTTTCGAGAAATTCCGGTGTCGTGAATACCCGGTTCCGAATGTAAAACGGGTAGAGAAACGCGGCGGCAAACCCCACGGTTATACAAGTCGTCAGTTCGACGGTACCTGCCGACAAGCCATAGCGGTAGGAATCTCCAGAGAGTCCAACCAGATGCTCCGCGCCAATATTGGTGGCAAATAGTGACGCTCCCACCAACGGCCACGAAAGACTGCGGTCAGCAAGGAAAAAATGAGAGCTGTCGACGGACGCTTTCTTGCGGACGGCAAGGTAGAGTCCAAGCAGGATACTGAAACTCAAGACGACGAGGCAGATGCACCAATCGATGACCCCCAGCGAAAAAGCCATATGCCTCCTGCGAACGCCACTTGCTTTTTCTCAGACAGGAAACATGCGAGTCCCGCTAGCGCCGGTGCGATGCCAGCAACCGGCGCTTATCGGCACATTTTCTCTTCCCAATCAGCCGCGAACATATTTAACTTCGCGTCCGGATCGTACGGGTGAGCGCTCGCAACGGTCTCATTGACTTCGATTCCCCAGCCTGGCGCCGTGGGCACGTCATAGTACCCTTCCCGCAACGCCGGAAAGCGGGAGGTTAGCTCCGCTCGCCAGGGCACATCATAATCTTCAAACGTCTCCAAGATCATAAAATTAGGAATATTTGCTGCCAGATGAATCCCCGCGATCGTCTTCAACGGTCCATCGCAGTTGTGGGGCGCAACGCTGACATAGTAGGTTTCTGCCATGGCCGCAATCTTCTTCGTCTCGAGGAACCCACCGGCGTAGGTGATGTCGGGTTGAATCGTGTGGGCAGCTTTGTGCTCCAAAAGGTCGAGAAACCCGAAGCGGCTGTAGATGTGCTCTCCGGTAGCAACCCGCAACGGAGAACCCGCAACCACTTGGGCCATGGATTCGCTGTTGTGCGCGGGAATCGGTTCCTCACACCAGGCTGGGTTGTAAGGAACCATCGCCCGAATCGCTTCAAGCGCCATCACGGGGCTGAAGCGTCCGTGAAACTCCAGCAGGATATCAACATCCTCTCCCACCGCTTTCCGCACAACCTCAACCGTTCGGCAGGCCTGACGCAAATCTGCACGAGAGATTTCCCGCCCTCCCGGCCCAAAAGGATCAAATTTGAGAGCTTTGTAACCCCGGCTCAGGACTTCGCCCGCCATGTCGGCCAGTTGCTTCAAGTCCTTTGTGTTGCTGTACCAGCCATTCGCGTACGCCTTGACACGGGTCCTCACCTTGCCCCCGACCAAGTTATAAACCGGCTGCCCACACGCCTTGCCGACAATGTCCCACAGGGCCATTTCGATACCGGCCATGGCTGCATACATCACTGGGCCTGTGTTGTGCTCAATCTGGTAGAGCTTGAACCACAGGTCTTCTATATCGAAAGGACTCTGCCCGACCACGTACCGCCGGCCATAGTCCAGGATCAACTCCCGCACCGCAGTCTCTTTCCATCCCAGGGTGCCTTCACCCCATCCGACGAGGCCGGAATCGGTCTTGATCTTGACGAAGAGGAAATTACGCCATCCTGCGGCGGTCATGATGACATCGACACTTATGATTTTCATGTTACGCCCCCTGGCCTTCACCGTTTCTCGCGGACTCCAATATGAGCAAAGTGTGAATAGGCTTTCTGCAAGCCGCGCACCAGGGCAAAGTGATCATCCACGCACGTCACCGTGCAGGCGCCGCGGTTGAGTTACGCTTGCGCTGCCTCGAGCGTCACGGTTACCGTCCCCTACCACTTCCCGGCCTTTGCTACCGCATTCGCGACTCTGTCTTTCGCTGGCTGGATCAGCGGATGTTGAAACGGCATGGGGATGCCATAACCGAGGCTGAGATCCGCCGGGCCCCCATACAAGACATTTCGTTCGTCGCATCGAGGTTCTATGCGAATTGTCTCTCCTGAAACTTGGTAAGGCCCGACGGCTATGCTACTACAACAACTCCAGCTTTCGGGATTTGAATCCGTACTCCGGAATGGAAGCACCACGGTTCCAAGACGGGCTCATATAATGACATGCCACAGCGCTTCCCGAAGACACAGTGGGAGCCATCGAAATCACGTGTGATCCTCGATGATCAACACCTCATCCACCTCGAAATCCAAGTTCCATTTCCGCTTCGGCCTGGTGCGCGTGAGCGCACCGATCTTAATCATTCTCCTTGCAGCGGTCGCACCCGCTCAGCAGGTCCGGGATGGCGATCTGGCGCTCACGGCCCGGGCAAGCGCCTCCAGCGAGGCGGAGGGCACCAAGGCGGAGAACCTGACGGACGGCAATATCAGCAACCCGCAGTGGACCGCGAAGGAGGGAACGTCACCGGCCGACACCTGGGTGGAACTGAATTGGCCGAAGGTTTTGCAGTTTCTGGAAGTCGTCATCCGGCAAGAAGGATCTCCGAAACTTTCCCACCTCAACTTGGAAACCCGCGACGCCAGCGGCCAGTGGCACCGACTGCAATCGATCGGCGATTCCCAACATCTGCTCCCGCGCTCCATTCTGGTCCAGTTCGCTGCGCAGAACACGAATGGGCTGCGATTGTCAGACTTCGCGGGCCAAGTCAGTCTCACGGAGGTTGAGGTCTATAACCGGACCGATCCGCCTGTCGTCGTGATAGGCTCCGATCTTCTAAACCATATCTTCGGTATTGTTACCGACGCCTTTGGAACCCAGCCTGTTGTGCATGCGGCGGTGCAACTGCGGGGCGCCGCCGGCGGGAAACCGTGGGAGGTAAATGCTGAGACCGATGAGAACGGACTCTTTCAGGTCGAGATGCCGGTGGGCCTGGACGGCGACGTAACGGCTGCCGCGAAACTTCCTAGTGGCGATTCGCCTCAGCAAACGGTTCAAGCCGGCGATCTGACTCCAGGATTGAGTCTGCCTGACGACGGCGTCTCCGCGCTTGATCTGGACGGAGTTTGGCGCTTTAAGCCCGATCCCACTCCTGGTTTCTATAAGACAGATTTCTATGACGCGGATTGGAAGGACATCAAGGTTCCCTCTCACTGGATCATGGCAGGCTTTAATAGCGACACCGGAACTGGCGGATATCGCCGGCATGTGCAGATACCGGCAAACTTCCGCGGTCGACGCATCAAACTGGTCTTTGACGGTGTATATAGCGGTGCAGAGGTCTGGCTGAACGGCGAGCGCGTGGGGTCTCATGAAGGTGGATTCTCTCCCTTTGAACTCGATGTCACCCGCGCGGCCCATGTGGGCGGAGACAATCTTCTGGCTTTATTGGTCCGTGAGCAAACCCTGTCTTCTCATCTGGACAACATGAGTTACTACGCCAACTTCCCACTGACCGGAATTTTCCGCCCGGCCAGGTTGTTCAGCCTTCCTGAAACTCACGTCCGCCGCTTCCACGTGCAGACTGTATTTGACTCCTACGATCGAAACGCCACTCTAAGCGTCGATCTTACGATGGAAAATGAGTCCCCCCGCGAAATCAGCGGTGCCGCGCTCGTGTTTCTGCTGAAGGACCCGCAGGGTCACCGCGTTTCACTGGCCAACGATCATCTCCCGGTAACGCTGGCTCCCTGGTCCCGATTTGAAAAGGTAATCGATTTTCAAGTGGCTGCTCCCCAACATTGGGAAGCCGAGCATCCCCTGCTTTACACCTTGAGTGCCAAGCTTTCAGGTGCAAATGAAGATGAGGTTGTTTCTCGGCGATTTGGATTTCGGCAGGTTGAAATTCGCGCCAGTCAGTTCTTGATCAACGGCGTTCCAGTCAAGTTACGTGGCGCGAACCATTATGAATCGGATCCTCTGGGCGGACGCTCGGTTGAGCCCGAATTGACTCGGCGGGATTTGCAAATGATGAAGGAGGATAATCTCGACGCCATCCGCACCTCCACCTTCCCTGCGGTCCAGGATCTCTACGACGATTCCGACGAAATGGGTTTCTATATCGAAGAGGAGGGCCCATTTTGCTGGGTCGACGAAAGCGCGGATTTGCGCTACTTGCCCACTTTCGTGCAACGCACCGCCGAAATGCTGGAGCGGGACCGCTCTCATCCCAGCGTGGTGTATTGGTCCGTAGGCAACGAAAGCACCTGGGGACCGGATTTTGAAGCTGCTCACCAATTCGTGAAGAAGCATGATCCCACGCGTCCGACCAGTGCTGGGCAAAGCGCAACCCTCGAACTCGCCACCATGCACAATCCCATTTCGCTCGAGCGTATGCGGGAACGCGAGAACGTTCAGGTGCCCATTATGTGGGATGAGAGCATGGCACCTTTTCAGGGCGACCTGTGGGGTGATACCCGCGAAATGTGGCTTGACCCGGGCGAGCGCGATTATTACATCCAGCCACTGATTCCGATCTGGGATGCAGTGCAGGCCAGCAAGAACGTGCAAGCAAGTATCATCTGGGCGTGGGTCGACGACGCATTCCTGGTTCCGGGACGCGACTCGGAATACGGCCGCGGCAGCATCGTGCGGCCGCTTCATTTTCTTGACCGCATTTATCATATGCCCGGGCGCGGCATTGTAGGTGACGCACCCTGGGGAATTGTGGATGGATGGCGCCGCAAGAAACCGGAGTTCTGGCACGTGAAGATGCTGTTCTCTCCGGTGCACATGCGCGACCGCGATTTGCCTGGCTGGAAGGCAGGCGAGCCAGTGATTTTCACTGTGGATAACCGCTACGAATTCACCAATCTCTCAGAACTGACTTTGGCATGGTCGATTGGGGATCAGCACGGAAGGCTTCACCCCGATATTGCTCCGCGATCAAGCGGGCAGATTTCCATTCCCGTTGGAGCGCAAATCAAGCCGGGCGATGTGCTGTCGCTTCAATTCCTGGACAGCAAGGGTATGTTGGTGATTCCCCACCGCATGCAACTGGGAACCGCTCCAGCGCCTGCAACCGAGCCTCTTGCACATCCCGGCCCGCTGCGTTATCTGCACGAACCTTCCTGGCTCGGGGGCCCCATGGAGCGCTTCATCGGAGACAACTTTGAGATCGCGTTCGATGGCGCAAATGGCCGTATTCGGCGCGCACTCGTCGACGGCCACTCGGTTTTGTATCAGACGCCGAAGCTCCATGTTTTGCCAATCGAGGCCACTCTGCAGGAACTTCCCCTGTTCGAGACCTGGCGCCTGGCCAAGCCACTCGAAATTCATGCGGCTGGGAATGATTATGAAGTCGTCGAGACCGGCATCTATCGCGATTTTGCTGGAGAGTTGCGGTTTCGCATCACTCCTCAAGGCGGAGTGCGCGTGAGTTACGACTTCATCTACACCGGAACAGACTTGCGGGCGCGCGAAATAGGCTTTCAATTTGGCGTGCCCTTGTGGTGTGACAAGTTGCAATGGAGACGTCGCGGCGAATGGACCGTCTATCCCGACGATCACATTGGGCGCAATGAAGGGATCGCAATGGCCCACGCGGACGGCCCGCAGAGGGTTCCTCCTGCCCAGCCATTCGCGCTCGATGACACCCCATTGGGCACCAACGACTTCCGCAGCACGAAGCGCAATTTTGTGTTTGCCAGTTTGACCGACAAAGAGGGCTACGGAATTGGCGTTGAGGCGATTGGCTCGCAGCATCTACGCGCCATGGTGGACACAGACTTAATTGACGTTAACGTGAATGATTGGTTCGGAGGTGTAGCTGCCACTGCGTGGGGTGAGTGGTGGCAAAACTATGGCACCGGCCGCGAGCTACGTCCGGATGACCCTAACCAGGGGGTTGCCCGCAACCAAGTGAGCGGCGCCATGCAGTTGTATTTTTTGGGCCCCAAGAGTTCTGCCGCGTGGCTGGCTCGGGAACAAACCGCTTCCGGCTCTGTGGTCTCGCGCTGACCGTCCGCTCTCGGCCCACACGCCTTCAGAATCTGCTGCGGGCAGGGCGAAAGAGCATTACAATGTCACACCATCAATGCGGAGGGGAGAGCTTGGTGACAACACGGACATGGTTCGCAGCCTGAATTTCGCCAGATTGGCGCCATCGAGATTATGACGAATACATCACGGAAAGATGAATTGGCAATTGGACGAACCCTCGACGTCGAGTGGGCAGCAGGGCCCGAACACAGCGCTGAAAATTTCGGCAATCCCGGCGTGCCAGTATTTGCGACGCCGGCCGTCGTTTGGTTACTGGATTCGCTCGCGCACCAGGTGATTGTTCCGACCCTGGAACAAGATCAGGGGACCCTGGGCACAAAGATTGACATTGAACATCTGGCTGCAACTCCGATGGGAATGAAAGTCCGTGCGCGGGCTGAAGTCGTTCAGATCGACGGAAAACGTGTGCTCGTGAAAGTCGAAGCACACGACGAAGTGGAAATGATCGCACGGGGCACGATCGAGCGTTACATCACCGGGTCCATCCCGCGGTTCTTGGAACGGACCTACGCCAAGAAAAAGTCGACCCATGCTTGATTTCCAGGTCACGGACGGAATCGCCTGGCTCACATTGCAGCGACCCGCAGTTCTCAACGCCGTCAACGATGAGATGGCAAACATGTTCCGCAGCAGGGTTGAAGAACTGGAAGGTCGCTCCGATGTGCGCGTCGTGGTAACGCGTGGGGAAGGGAGAGCCTTCTGCGCCGGCAGCGACTTGCGCGAACTGGCACCCTTGTCTGCTGAGGAAGCGGCAAAATACGAACTTCGATTCGCCGCGATTTTCTCTTCTCTCGATCGTTTGCCCCAACCGACCATTGCCGTGCTGCACGGCCACGTCTTGGGCGGCGGTCTAGGACTGGCGATATATCACGATTTCCGCATTGCTTCCACAACAGCATGTCTTGGAATGCCGGAAGTGGAACTGGGTTGGATTCCTCCCTGGGCGGTGGGGCGACTGGCGGAAATCGTAGGATTCTCAACCGCACGCTGGCTTTTGATGACGTGCAACTCTATCACCGGCGCCGAAGCGGCAACCCTGGGACTGGTGAATGAAGCTGTTCCCGAGACTCAGCTGCTAGCTCGGGCGGAACAACTGGCAAAGCGCTTGGCAGCCATGCCCGCGGAGGGCTTAACCCAGACCAAGAGAATGCTGAACCGAATGTCTCCCCTACGGCAGTTCGAGTGGGATGTAGCGGCTTCCGAAGCGTTCCGAGACTGCTATTCGAAGCCAGAAGCGCAAAAGTGCATTGCAGAATTTGTGGCAAGAAAAAATAAGCGCTAATCAAACTCCCGTGGATATCGTCGGCAACCGGACACTCTATTCCATCTTCCGCTCACACGCTGGCGAGCAGCCAGATCGTCTCTGGCTTAGCTATGAGTCCTCAGATGAAAAGCTGTCGCAATGGACTTTCTCTGAGTTCCTGGACACAGTTCATCAAGCGGTAAATCTTCTTCGAGACCTGGGCATCGGCGCCGGCGACGTCGTAGACCTGCACCTTACGAACCACCCCGCTTTCGTTCAGGTGATCCTTGCCGCATCTTATCTAGGCGCCATCGCGCTTCCGACCAGCCCGTCCTGCAGCACGGAGGAGCTTCGCTACTTCCTCGAACATTCAGAAGTAAAGCTGGTGATCACGCAGGCGAAGTATCTCGCCAGCGTGGAGGCAGTTGCGAAAGCAACGTGTTCCATTCTGTTGCTTCAGGACGGCTACCTTCCAGATAGCAGGCATCGCTGTTATGAAGCCGAATTGGAACGTCAATCCAACACGCTTGCAGATGGCGAGGGCAGCACAGAAAAAGTTGTCCAACTGCTTTACACTTCCGGCACAACCTCTCGCCCCAAGGCTGTGATGCTAACCAATGCAAACTTCGTTTATGGAAGCGAAGTGTTTCGCGCAGCCACGGGGCTCGACGAGGAGGATCGTCACCTCATTGCTCTTCCCCTCTATCATTCCGCGGCCCAGTGCCATGCCCTTTGGCCGTCGGTGATCGCGGGTTGCAGTGTCTCGATTCTGTCTCGCTTTAGCGCGAGCCGGTTTTTTGCACAAGCGACAACGCATGGCGGCACCATGGCGGCGCTGTTTGGAGCTCCGCTTCGCATGCTTCTCAATCAGCCGGAGGGCGCGACCGATCGCACCCACCGGCTGCGCAACGTGACCTATGCGCAGAATCTGACGCCCGCGCAGTATGAAGAGTGGCATCGCAGATTCGGCGCGCCTCTGCAGCAACTGTGGGGGATGACAGAGATTTGCGCACTTCCAATCATGAGCCCTCTCCGCGGGGAACGCCGTCTGATGGCAATGGGCCGGCCGGTTCTTGGCTACGAAGCAAAGATCGTGGACGAATCGGGACAAGAGCTCCCGCCGCACGTTCCGGGGCAGTTGATCGTCCGGGGTACACCGGGCCACTCGCTCATGAAAGGATATTTGAAGGACTCTGCGGCCACCGAAAAGACGCTCCGCCAGATGCAGGGTGCCACCTGGCTGTTCAGCGGCGACACGGCGAGGTATGACGAGGATGGATTCTTCTATTTTCTCGACCGCAACAGCGACATGATCAAACGGTCGGGATTGAACATTTCCACGTCGGAAGTTGAGTCCGTGATCGCCGCATTGGACGGCGTGGCAGATGTTTGCGTATGTGGTCTGCCGGATCCAACGCGAGACGAATCTGTCGCTGCCGTCATCGTCAGAAAGCCAGCAACACAGCTCACCCCAGATGAAGTCCGTGCCCATTGTGCCGCACACCTGGCAGCACACAAGGTTCCCGAACGCATCGAGTTTTGCGAGATATTGCCGCGAACGTCGGTCGGGAAAGTGCGGAAGAACATTGTCCGAGAGCAGTTGCTCGCCCGAAAGTCCGGGACCAAAACAGACGCTTGAGGAACACTTGCGGGGGCGCAGCGATTTCGCATTTCTGCACACTTAACTCCGCAATCCGGACACTTGCCTCCATTTGTCGCCGCTTTTTGTGATCTCCATCACGGTCCCAATTGTCCAAGCATTGTAAACAATAGAAGCATGAACGAAGAAAACGGAATGCAATCCGAAACCGGCCCGCGATCCAGTCCATACGATGCCACCCGCCTGCAAAATTGGCAGATCTCGGAACTCTGCGAAGAACACATGCCCAGTCCGGCCGAGTGGACCAGGCGTTTGGGACTAGAACCGAATGAAGTGATTCCTATGGGCCGCCTGTGCAAGCTCGATTTCCTGAGAATCATGGAACGGCTAAAAGATCACCCCGATGGCAAATACATAGAGGTTACGGCCATCACCCCGACGCCCCTTGGAGAGGGAAAAACCACCACCGCCCTCGGTCTGATCGAAGGACTGGGCAAGCGTGGCCAGAATGTCGGCGGTTGCCTTCGTCAGCCCTCCGGAGGTCCGACCATGAACATCAAAGGCACTGCCGCCGGTGGCGGGAACTCGCTTCTGATCCCCATGACCGAATTCTCGATGGGATTGACCGGGGACATTAATGACCTGATGAACGCGCACAATCTGGCCATGGTGGCACTGACCGCCCGCATGGAGCACGAGCGCAATTACGACGACGCCAAACTGGAACGTCTTACCAAGATGCGCCGCCTCGACATCGATCCCACTCGGGTCGAGATGGGGTGGGTGGTTGACTTCTGTGCTCAAGCGCTGCGCAATATCATCATTGGTATCGGCACGAAATCAGACGGCTACATGATGCAATCCAAGTTCGGTGTCGCTGCCAGTTCCGAGTTGATGGCGATCCTCTCCATCGTCCGGGACTTACCAGATCTGCGGAAACGTCTGGCTGAAATCACAGTGGCGTATGACAAGAGGGGCAATGCCGTCACCACAGGGGACCTCGAGGTGGCGGGCGCGATGTGCGCCTGGATGAGGAACAGTATCAATCCGACTCTGTGCTGCACGGCCGAGTATCAGCCCTGCATGGTGCATGCGGGGCCGTTCGCGAATATCGCGGTCGGGCAGTCTTCGATCATCGGCGACCGGCTTGGACTGAAGATGTTCGACTATCATGTGACCGAGAGCGGTTTCGCTGCGGACATAGGCTTCGAAAAATTCTGGAACGTGAAGTGCCGTTACAGTGGTCTCAAACCCAACGTGTCGGTGCTCACCACGACGGTGCGGGCCCTCAAAATGCATGGCGGAGGTCCAAGGGTCCCTCTGGGCCAGGCACTGCCGGACGAGTATACTAAGGAGAACCTGGCATTGCTGGAGCAGGGCCTTCCGAACCTGCTGCACCATATCAACATCATTCGCAAATCAGGTATCAATCCGGTGGTATGCATCAATCTGTTTCAGAGCGACACGCCGGCTGAGATCGCGCTCGTCCGGGATGCCAGCGAAAAAGCAGGGGCGCGATGTGCCGCCTCCGACCATTGGGGCAAAGGTGGGGAAGGAGCACTGGACCTGGCGGACGCTGTAATCGATGCCGGCAAGGAAGAAGTTGACTTCCAGTACCTTTATCCGCTGGAAATGAAGCTGCGCGATCGTGTGGAACTCATCGCCAAAGAAGTCTATGGCGCGGACGGAGTGGCGTGGACGCCTGAGGCCATGGCAAAATGCCAGGCTTTTGAATCCGACTCGAAGTTCGACGATTACGCCACAATGATGGTCAAGACCCATCTCAGCCTGAGCCATGATCCCGCGCTCAAAGGCGTGCCCAAAGGGTGGATTCTGCCGATACGGGATGTGCTGGTCTATTCCGGGGCAAAATTCCTCTGCCCGGTCGCCGGGACCATCAGCCTGATGCCAGGAACCTCCTCGAACCCAGGATTTCGCAAGCTGGATGTTGATGTGACTTCGGGCAAAGTCATGGGCCTGTTCTGAGCGAAGGAGTCAATCATGTCAGTTATCGAGAACAGCACTCTCTTTCAAGGGTTCAGCAAGGAAACGCTCGCCAAGGTCCAAGAAGCCATGGAGAGAACGTCGTATTCCCCCGGAGCATTCATTTTTCAGGGAGGCGAACCGGCTAACTACCTTTACGTTCTGGAGGAAGGCCGGGTCCGCCTGCGTTTTGGCCAGAACGGTCAAGTGGCCTATGCATTGAACGAACCCGGAGACGTGTTCGGGTGGTCCAGCCTAGTGAACCAGAAGGAATACACACTTTCAGCCCAGAGCATCTCGGCAGTGAGCGTGGCCAGATTCGAAAAAAACCAACTCTTGCGGATCCTCGAGAACGACGCTCCCAGCGGTATGGTCTTCTTTCGACATCTTGGCGAATTGATTGGCCAGCGGCTGTTCAATTCCTATAAAGCCACGGTATCCGTACATGGCGAAAGGAGCTCTTTGTCGTATGGGTAGACTGCCGATTTAGAGCTTTATCTCGTGGCAGTTCCCGCGCACATGGGGTTGTGAGTGAAATCACAGATAACTGCCAAGTTCACGCTGACAATGAACTTAGCCGCATAAGGTGTGCTATGGACGATGGTTCCACGAAGGCATCTTCTAGCAACGCGGCGCCGGACCGCACGCCGCTTTCGCCCGACACTGAGAACAAGAACTTTCTTCGATCTTCGCTGAAGAAAGGCAATTTCATCTGCACTGCGGAACTCGTCCTGGGCCGCGATCACAATGCAGGCGAGGCGGAAACCTTTGTCAAGGAAGCGGCACAAAACGGAATTAACGTCATCAGCCTGACTGATCTTCCCGGGGGTAACCCGGCGCTACCACCAGAAGCGTTTGTGTCTTATGTGCTTGAGCATGGCCTGACTCCGATCGCTCACCTCACAGGGAAAGACGGGAATCGTTCGTTGCTGGAGGGTCGCCTGCATGCGCTGGCGCGGCAGGGCGTCGAGAACATCCTGGCTTTGACCGGGGATGCGCAAAAAAGCGGGTTGGGTGGGAAGGCGAAACCCGTCTACGATCTCGACTCGGTGCTGATGCTTTGGCTGATACGCTCGCTGCGCGACGGCGTGGAATACAACGTCGGAACACGAACCGCTCACACAACTCCGTTTAGTTTTTATGCCGGCGCGGTGGTGAACCCGTTCAAGATCCGCGAGCCGGATCTGATGATGCAGTTGTATAAGCTGCAACTCAAAGTGGCAGTCGGTGCCGAATACATCATCACGCAACTGGGATACAACCTCCGCAAGCTTTACGAATTGAAACAGTACATGGACCGTGAGGGGATGGGTCACGTACCCGTGCTTGCCAACATCTATGTTCCCACCGCCAAGGTCGCGCAAATGATGCAGGCCGGAGAAGTTGCTGGGTGCGTGGTGACCGATGAACTGATCAAGCGACTGGAGAAAGAGAAAAAACCTCAAAGATTGGAGCGGGCGGCACTGATGGTGGCGGCGGTGCAAGACCTTGGGTTCGCCGGCGCTCACATCGGCGGCTTCGGTCTGACCTGCAGAGACTTCCTGACGCTCCGAGAACGCGCTGCGGAGATTGGCAGGGATTGGCGGAATCATATCGATGAACTGGTTTTCCCCGCTCCCGGCGAGTTCTACCTGTTACCGCCAAATGGCGACGGCCTCAGTCGGAGGAACGGCGAGTATCAGGTGACGCGCCTCAAGCCTCGCGCCTCTTTTTCGCAGCGCATGTCTGAGATGGTGCATCGTTACTTCATCAAAGATGGCTCATTTGGTGCGCGTTTCTTTAAAGCCCGAATTGCAGTCACTCCTCAGCAAAATGGAGATGCCTCTTGGCGGCATGGCTTCTGGTACAAGCTGCTGGAGCCCGCGTCTTTGTACCGAAAAGCCACTCTGGGTTGCGTGGGGTGCGGAGATTGCTTGCAAGACCACCTCAACTACGCAGGTTGTTCGATGCGCTGGTGCTACAAGGAACTGCGGAACGGCCCCTGCGGCGGCTCGCGCGTGGACGGGACGTGCGAAGCCCACCCCGACTTACCGTGCATCTGGAATCTCGTTTATCTGGGCACGCTGGCGGTGGGTGATGATCCACAAAAGTTCGCGCATGTACTCGTCCCGCCTCGCGACTGGTGCCTCGACAAGACCAATGCTTTAGCCAACCGCTTTGTGGGTTTGGATAATCTCTGCAAACGGACCGAAGTTGCGGTTCCGTGCAAAACAGCGTCAACTAACGCAAAGCTCAACGAATCATCAATAACGAATAACGAGGACACATCCCCCTATGCTGATCATCGGTGAATTGATCAACTGCACTCGGAAGAAGGTTGGCGAGGCCGCGAGAAAAAGAGACGCGGACTTCTTTCGGGAATTGGCTCGGAAGCAGGTAGATGCAGGAGCGCATACTCTCGACGTTAACGGCGGCGTGCCCGATCAGGAAGTCGAACTCCTGAGTTGGCTGGTAGATTTGGTACAGGGAGTTGCGGATGTTCCTCTAAGCCTCGACAGCGCCGACCCGGAAGCCTTGCGCAAGGCGCTTCCTCTCTGCAAGGAGCGCCCCATTGTCAACTCCATCAGCGATGAACCGGCACGCTGGGCTCTTCTGCCGCTGCTCAAAGAACACAAACCGCGGCTCATTGCGCTGTGTATGTCGGAAGCTGGACCTCCCGCGGGAGTCGAGGACCGCGTGGCCACCGCCAGCAAGCTGGTGGACCGCCTCACAGCGGAGGGTTTCGCAATTGACGATCTCTATGTGGACGCTTGCGTCATGCCGGCTTCGACCAGCCAGGATCAGGGTCCAAAATTGATGACCGCCATCCGCCAGATCGTCGAGAGATACCCGGGAATTCACATCAGTGCCGGGGTGAGCAATGGGTCGTTCGGGCTGCCGCAGCGGAAGTTGCTCAATCAGGCTTTTATGCTGCTGCTCATGGCCCATGGCCTGGATGCGGCCATCGTGGACCCGTGTGACCAGCAACTGATGATCAACGTGCTCGCAGCCGAAGCTTTGTTGGGCCGCGACGAGTATAGCGCCCAGTATCTGCGGGCCTATCGTCAGGGCAAGCTGAATCCTGCCGTTTCAGTGCCGGTCTGAGACGCAGCCCTTGGGCGGAAATGCCATTTGTTCGACAAACACGTCCTGAAAACCAGGATCCAGATTGAGCGCAACGTGCCGGATACGCTTGCGTATAGCGGTGTACGACAGGCCGTCTCCATCCAGTTCGAATAACGACATCTTCGCACCCAGCAAGGCGGTGTTCCCGGCAGGCTTGATGAGTTCGGGCGGAAAATCCAGCATTCCGATTCTTTGTGCGCTGGCGCGGTTCACATAATTGCCAAAGGCACCCGCCAAGTAGATTTGAGCGGGTTCCGTCGCACCGATCTCCCGTGACAACATCTTGATTCCGGCCGCAATCGCTCCCTTGGCTAACTGCAGTTCTCTGACGTCACTTTGGGTCAGCGCGACTGGCGGACACACCGTCCATGTGTTCATGCCTTTCGACAGACGCCCCGTGGGTGCAATTATCTCCAACTCCAAGCCTGCTGCGACTGCATCCACCAGCCCACTTCCGCAAAATCCCTGCGCGGGAGCATTGCCAAGAACATGGCAGCGCAGGATTCCCTGCTCTAGCAGGACTTCTGAAACCGCTCCCGTGCAGGCACGCATTCCCATCGAGATCTTTGCTCCCTCAAAAGCAGGTCCCGCGGCGGTTGAAGTACAAAGCATCGAATCTCGATTCCCGATGACAATCTCACCATTGGTGCCGAGGTCGACAAGCCCCACCAGTGTTTCACTCTGGTGCAGTCCCGTGGCAAGGATGCCGGCCAGGACATCACTGCCCACAAATCCGCCGAGACACGGTAGGAAGTGCACGGTCGGATTTCCTTCCAGCTTCCAACCGAGTTCAGCTGCTGCGAATTCCTCCAAGCCCGTACGCGGAGACTCGAAAGGATAATGAGATAGAGGTTCGACCTCGACCCCGCAGAACAAGTGATGCATGACCGTATTGCCCACGATAACGACGTCGCGAATTCTTCCTTTCGCTCGGGCTGCGGCTATTAGCTGCTGGATTAATCCGCCAATCTGCTCCCGAATTGTCCGCTGCAGATCCGCCTGCCCGTGCTCAAGCACAGCAAAGTGAATGCGGCTCATCACGTCCGCGCCATAGCGGCCTTGCGCGTTGAGTGCAGTCTTCACCGCCAGCACATTCCCGGTTTGCAGATCCAGAAGTTGGGCCACCAGCGTAGTCGTGCCCAGGTCAACAGCGACTCCGAGGCCCTGGCGCGGCCGAAACTTGAATTGCGTGTCGTCCACGAGAATGGCAGAATCCCACTGGCGGAGTTCGATCTCAAGATCAGTCTCAGGGAGGCACTGGCAGGCCAGGCGCCATCCCTGAGCAAGTTCGTCTGCAGAGAGAATATCCCGCTGCGCCGCATTGACCGTCGCCGTACCTTGCACCAGGCGAATGCGGCAGCCACGGCAGCGACCTCGGCCCCCGCAGGGAAACTCAACGCCCTGTTCAAAGAGCAAGTCCCGGAGAGGCATTCCACGCACCGTGGTCAATTCGGCGTGGGTTGGCTGCAGAAGGATTCGGCAGGTTTTCTCGGTCAAACGGGCCCCCAACGCGATGCTACGGCGAAATCACTGCGGCACGCTCTCCAGCGCGATAACGCTTTCCCCGTAGGTCGCCGCTACGCGGCAGCCCGGGGGAACAACCAGAAACTCGCCCTGGTCCCAAACCCCATTGACGAGACGTTCGAACATTCCCATTTCTCCCTGCACTTTCTCAAACGCCCAGTTACGCGCTTCGGCTCTAACCTTAGCGCGTTGCTCGAAGCTGCCGTTTGGCTCAATTCCCATTTCAATGAAGGTCAGTTTGCGGTAGTTTCTTTCCGGGCTGCCCAGTTGCTCCCAGAGATATCGGGCATTATCTTCGCCGTAACGAGCTACTAGTTCTTCAAAGCTCTGCTGCATTTTCAATTTCTTGCCGACGGTCAACTGGCTCAACTCGCCATTGGCCTCGCCGCGCTCGATCCACCCTGTGGTTTGAAAGTAAACACCAGGATTGCTCTGGAAGTAATCGAGATACCGCTCCTTGCTTCCCAGGAAGAGCGTAATGCAATCATGCGCGCGGGGGAGAATCAGGGGTTTGTCATGACTGCTCAGTCCCACGATTCCGTTGTTGCAAAGTCCGTATCCAATAAGAATGGCATCGTAGGCAGACGTGTCCACACGATCGACGGCTGCCTGAATACGCTCCCGCATTCCTGCAGTACCGATATCGTGCAACCCCTTCGGCAGGAATTCGGCATCCACAGTGTGTGGCGAACGTGCGACCACCGTATTGAATTCGCGGTAGAAGACTTCACAACTAATTAATTTGAATCTCATGACGTGCTGACTGGCAGCGCGCTCGTTAACTGCTGCGCCATCGCGCGAATGAACTGAGAGTTTGTACCACAGCAGCCGCCAATAAATGCAGCACCCGCTTCTAGCAAGAGCGGGACATGACCGGCGAATGCCTCGGGCGTCGTGTCGTAAACCACCGAATCACCCGAGAGTCTCGGCATGCCCGCATTAGGCTTTATCCAGATCGGCCGGTCGCTACCGGCGCGCATTCGTCGGCAAACGTCGATGAAGGCGTCGATTCCCTTTCCACAATTTGCCCCGATTACGTCCGCACCCCGCTCCGTAAGTTCCTGGGCAGCACGCTCCGGCGTCACCCCCGTGAGAGTTCGATCCTGGTTCTTGCCTGAATCAAAAACCATGCACACAACCACTGGCAGGCCCGTTGCCCGCGCAGCATCGAGTGCGATTCCGGCCTCGGCCAAGTCGCTCATGGTCTCGATCACCAATGCATCCGGCTGCCCCTCTGCCAGAGCGTTCGCTTGTTCGGCAAACGCGTCATGCAACTCGTGCTCACCAATTTCTTCGGCCAGCAGGAGCTTCCCACTCGGCCCGATCGAAGCAAAAACATGTGCCTGGTTCCCGGCGGTGCGGCGTGAAATCTCGACTCCGGCTCGGTTCAACTCCTTGACCTTCGCCGCCAATTCGTGGCCGGCCAGGGCCACGCGGTTCGCGCGAAAGGTGTTTGTGAGAATGATCGCGCTTCCCGCTTCCACATAAGAACGTGCGACTTCGGCTACTCGTTCAGGGTGAGAGAGGTTCCAGCCATCGGCAATCTCCCCCGGGGCAAGTCCCAACTTCTGCAGTTCCGTGCCCCAGGCGCCATCTGTGAGGATCGGTCGTTTCGCGGTTAGTTGCTGAATCAACGGTTTCATAGAAACTTCCCCCGACTATAGTACGCTTGCACCACCGATTAAGGTCGCCATGAGATCCGCGAATTGGGCATTTCACGCCGAAAGACCAGGATTTTCCGTGGGGATGTCGCTCCCACAAAACTCGGGATTCAGGCTTCCCAAAGAGGTATGATTATCGGGATTAGTATTATTGGAACCAATTCCGCAACGAGATTGCGGAACATAATCATAACGGACGAAAGGACTGCTATGGCCGATCTTAAAAAACTGTACGAAGCAGTACTTAATGGAGACAATAAGGCCGCTGTTGCCATTACGAAGGAAGCGATCGCCGAGAAGACGGACCCCATGGAACTGGTAGGCACGCACATGATTCCAGCCATGGACGAAGTTGGAAGGCGGTTCGAATGCTCGGAATATTTTGTTCCGGAACTTTTGCTCTCCGCGCGTGCTATGAAAAGTGCGCTGGAACTGATTCGTCCGTTATTAGCCGCCTCCGGGGCGCAACCGGTGGGGCGGGTTGTAATCGGCACGGTGAAAGGCGACCTGCACGACATCGGGAAAAACCTGGTAAGTTCCATGCTCGAGGGCAGCGGCTTCGAGGTGCGGGATTTGGGAACTGATGTAGCCCCGGAGAAATTCGTTCAGGCAGTACAGGAAACCAACGCGCACGTGCTTTGCCTCTCTGCACTGCTTACCGTCACCATGCCATCGATGAAAACCACGATTACAGCCCTTGAGAATGCCGGCTTGCGCCAGCACGTCAAAGTACTGGTGGGCGGCGCTCCTCTGACGTCACAATATGCGCAGCAAATCGGCGCGGATGCTTTCGGCGAAAATGCGAACTCCGCGGTCACTCTGGCGAGAAAGATGGTGGCGCACGGCGCACCGCCGGCGTCCGCTTAAACCACGTCCGCCGAAACCGTGCTGCTGGGCCGATTAGCAGCGGCCTTCCAGAGCAAGGTAGTATTCCGTCAGTTCGTCGGCTACGCGCAAGCTGTAGCGGTCCCACGAATATCCCGGAGAGCGCAGGCTTGCGTTCTTGATCAGGTTTCTGCGCGCCAGCAACCTCTTGAAGAACGCGATGGAGTGATATAACTCCTGGTTGCTGAAGACGAGAACCGGGACTAACTCGCGAAAGACACGGATCGCCTCATTGCGGTCGCCGGATGAATAGGCGCGGTAGATGGACGCATAGACCCGGATCAGGGCGCACTCGGGGATCATCGCATCCACGCCCCGATCCAAAGCTTCAATCAACTGAGGAACGGCCCAGCCTCCGGAGATATAGAAATCCGGGCCAAACGTCTCGCGCACTGTGGTGTATTTTGCCCCCGCCGGTACCGTCTCGATTTTGAGACCGGCGAGCGTGGGGAGTTCGTCGCGCAGGCGGCGAATGCTGTCCAAATCCAAACCGGGGCCATTCCATTGCAAGTCCTGAATGATGAGCGGTGCACTGCTGGAGGCCACAATCGAGCGGAAAAACGACAGCAATTCTTCTGTCCGCCCATACAGGGCATTGGGCACCGCAACCAAATACGCCGCGGCATTCACCTTCTCCGCGAGCTTCGCGAACGAGCGGCAACTCTCGGCATCGTCGGCAGACGCTCCCAGGATGAACGGCAGGCGCCCGCCGATAGCGCCGGTGACGGCCTTCACTAACTCCTCACGTTCCAATAACGAAAGCGCCTGCACTTCACTCGCCACCAGTGGCGCGGTCAGTCCATTGGCTCCTCCGGTGATGCTGTGTTCGACGAGTTGGTTCAGACTGTCGTAGTCAATCGATCCATTTTCCCGGAAAGGCGTTTCGAGGAGTGGGACGATTCCCCGCGGCAGCTTGGGCACGGTCATTCGGCGCTCCTTAGCGCTCTGGATAGTTTTCAGTATCGTACTGTAGGCCGGCAAAGGCGGGATTCAGGATCAGGCATGGCCCTGTTCCGGTCCAAAAGGAGCGATGCCGCTCAATCTTTTCTTGGAGCATGCGTCTAGTTCTCCAGCAAGCCGGCGGCAATCATGTGCCGGCGCACTTGTTCCCGTTCTGCGGGGCCAAGTGGTTCAAACGGCTCGGCCAAAGTGTCTCCACAGATGCCCTTCAGCGAGACCGCGCACTTCAGACTGCGGAGATACGAAGAACTCTCCGGCGTCACGTGATAGACCGTAGAACTAATCTGCATGATCCGGCTGTGCAGTGGCCTCAGAGATTCCAGGTCGCGTGACGCAGCCGCCTTAACCATGTCGACGTACAACTTGGGGTAGATATTGGAGCCTCCACACATGCCTCCGTGTCCGCCGAGCAGCACGGCCTCCGCGGTCAACTCTTCTGGTCCAACCAGCAAGGTGAAATCCGGCCGGTCGCGGAAGAGCCATACCAGTTTATGGAAATAGATCATGTCGAAACCGCTGTCCTTGATGCCGCGGACGTTGGGCAGCTCGGACAGCTTGCGCAGCGTATCGGGAGCCAGCACGTGGTGCGTGTTCGTGGGTGCGTTGTAAAGAAACACCGGCAAAGGCAACTCCGATACAAGTCGCTGCACGTATCCGATGAGTTCGCGCTGGCTGGTGGAAAAATAATAGGGCATCGCCAGGACCAGGGCGTGGGCCCCTGTATCCGCGGCATAGCGCCCCAGGCGTAAGGATTCGGTATATGACGTGTCGGTGATCCCGACTATGATGGGTATTCGTTCCGCGGCGTGCCGGCAGGTGTTTTCAATGACCTCCCGTCGGGTTTGATAACTGAGCGACGGCGCCTCCCCCGTCGTTCCGAGGATGAACAGACCGTTCACTTCTCCACCGATCAGGTTGTCGATAAGCCTGTTCAGGCCGGCCACGTCAAGCGTCTCGCGGTCCAGCAGGGGCGTAATCATGGCCGTCACAACGCCGCGCAACGGTGCAGGTAGTTTCACACTGAATCCTTCGGGTTAGGGATTTTCTTGCTCAGAACCGGCCGCTGTGTACGCGTTCCGCCGCCCCGGCCGGCTCAGGACGGGATCTCAGAGCGGCGAAAGTGCCAGTCATCTTCAAACAGAGAAACATCCGGATTTTCGTGGTAGGGATGGCGCTTAATTTCTTCCATATTCAGTTCGGCTCCAATACCTGGCCCATCCGGCAACTCAAAATAGCCGTTCACAATGCGGGGGAACTTCGTCAAGAGATTTCGCTCCCAAGGCTCGTTGAAGTCTTCGAAGGTCTCCTGCAGCCAGGAGTTCGGGGTCGATATGTCAATGTGCAGGCAGGCTAGGGTGCAGATCGGTCCCTGCGCGGCATGCGGAATGACCGTGCCGTAATGGGCATCAACCATATCCGCCACCTTCCTTGAACCCAGAATGCCTCCCATGTGCAACGGTTCGATATTGATAATGTCGACGGCCGCATGACGCAGCAGTTCCGCAACTTGTTGTTTGGACGAAAAACTTTCACCGGTGGCGATCGGGATCTCGAGCCGCTGGGCCACGTCCGCCATGGCGGTCAAATTCTGGTGCGGCACCGGCTCTTCGAACCAGGCCGGCACATACGGTTCCAGTCGCTTGCCGATACGAACTGCCGTCGAAGGGGTGAATCGAGAATGGGCTTCAATCGCCATCAGCACATGCGGACCTACGGCTTCGCGCACAGCCGCCACCAAATCAATGGCCAAGTCCTCGTCGGGAGGGTTCAGACGAGTCATGGCAGAGCCGAAAGGATCGAATTTCAGGGCAAAATAGCCATCCGCAACGACCTTCTGAGCTGCTTTGGCAAATGCATCCGGCGTCCGTGGACAGCGATACCAACCATTCACGTAGGCGGGAATGCGCTCATGGACACGCCCCCCCACAAGGTTGTAGATCGGCTGACCCAGTGCCTTTCCAATGGCATCCCAACAGGCGATCTCCAGAGCCGAGATGGCACACATTTTGATTTGCCCACCATCGGCATAGACGTGGCGCATCAGACGGGTCACCAGAGTCTCGGTCTGGAAAATCTCGAGTCCCACAATGAACGGCTTCATCTCATGCACCGCCGCCTCAACCGTCTTCGACAAATGACCAAGCGAGCCTTCGCCGATGCCATGAATGCCTTCGTCGGTGTCCACCCTCACGAACAGCCAATTCTTCCAGGGATTTCCAACCAAATAGCTAGTTATGTCGGTGATTTTCATAAGGGATCGGCGAACCGCTCCTGCGCTTCCGGGAGAACGCGCGATTCTATCCAGAAAAGCATAGCCGCGTACTTCTTCACGGACCAGTCTCGTTTCCGAGAAAAACTATAAGCCGTTTCCCAAGGTCCAGTCAAATTCGGAATGCATACCGTTTTATTGACTGACTGGTTCGACCGGCATACTATTCTCGCGTTATGAACTATCATCGGCCTTTCGCAATCGTCACTCTGTTGTTGTCGCTGGCACACGCTCAAGTTCAAAACAACAATTTAGCAACGCCAGGCGCTTCCATCAGCGCTTCGGATTCTTCGCTGGGCCACGAAGCAAACAGCGCTGCCGACGGCTCTCTGGATACGTATTGGGAGTGTTTCGGCTCCCCGTCCGCCCCTTGTTGGATCGAGATTGCATGGAAGGATCCCGTTTCGATCCGGGAACTCGTTTTTTGGCGGTATCAGCCTCGGCGCGGTGCACGCGAACTAACCCGCCTCAAAGCTGAAGTATTCGCGAATGGTTCCTGGCGCGACCTGGCCGTATCCGGAGACGGTAGCTCCCCGCTTGCATTGCTGCTCGATCTTCGCGTGCCGCTGACCATGGCACTCAAACTGCGCATTAGCGGGCTGGATGGACATACCAGGCTTCGTGAAATCGCGATTTATGCGCAGGATACGCTGCCCTGGATCGACATTCGAGGCGACGCTCGCGGAAACGCCATCGGAGTGTTGACCGATGGCTTTGGGGCGGCCGGAATACGAGCCCAAATTCAAGTTGCAGGCCGAGTCGCAGGTAGACCGTGGAAAGCTACGGCAGAAACCGGACCTCTCGGAGAGTTCACCGTACCGCTGCCTGTAGGACTGACGGGCGTAGTGGATTTCTCTGCATCGGCGCAGGGTGAAATGGTCCACAAAGTAGTCGATGTCGGCGATATCCAGCGTGCGCTTGTTCCCGACCCTGGCTCAGAGTTCGACTTGGAATTGAACGGCACGTGGTCATTTCAGCCGGACCCTGCCAAGGGTTTTGGGCAGCCAGGCTTCAATGATTCATCCTGGAAAACGATCGATGTACCCTCGCACTGGGTCATGCAGGGATTCCGCTCCGAACAGGGCTACGGCGGGTATCGAAAACATGTCCGGATCCCCGAAAACTGGCGCGGCCGTCAAGTACGCATCGCCTTCGACGGGGTCTACAGCGGCGCCGAAGTGTGGTGGAACGGACGCCGCATTGGTTCTCACCTCGGCGGCGCCACACCATTCCAACTGGAGGTGCCGCCTGCGGAACCGGGCGCCGACAACGTGATCGCTGTGCTGGTCAAGGAGCAGACCACTGCTTCGGACATGGATCACATGAGTATGTATGCGGACTTTCCCCTGGCAGGAATTTTCCGGCGAGCTCGGGTCTTCTCCGTCCCTCCAGTTCATGTGCAGAGGCAACAATCCCGTGCGGAGTTTGACAGTGAATACCGCGACGCTGACCTTGTAACCGAACTTTCCGTCGTCAATGAGTCCAGCTCGAACGTCAGTGGCGCATCCGTCCGCTTGTCTTTGACGAGAGATAGCCAAGCCGAAATAGCGGCCGCGGATCCGATTCAGCTCGATTTGTCCCCATGGTCAGGAAAAAATCAGGTCGTGAGACTGCACGTCCGCGACCCCTTGAAGTGGAATTCCGAGCACCCGAATCTGTACCTGCTGCACACCGTAATCTCGCAAAACGGAACGGAAATTGAACGACTCGAGCGGAAGCTGGGATTCCGCCAAACCCGGATCGACAAGACTTCGCTATTGATCGATGGCCAGCCGGTCAAACTGAAAGGTACAGCGCATCATGACTCTCATCCACTCATGGGACGCGCCATTACGCCTGCGGTGGAGCGCCAGGATCTGGAGCTCATGAAGGCGGCCAACATTGACGCCGTCAGGACGTCGCACTACCCGCCGATTCCGGAGTTGGACGACATCGCCGATGAACTCGGGTTGTATATCGAGGAAGAAGCGCCGTTTTGCTGGGTTGGCCAGTCGCATGACCTGAGATGGGGAGCTCTCACTCGACAATTGACGGCGGAAATGGTGGAGCGCGATATGACGCATCCCTCCGTCGCTTACTGGTCTGCCGGGAACGAAAGTGATTGGGGACCGACTCTGGATCTGGGCGCCAGCGAAATTCGGTCGCACGATCCAAGCCGGCCGGTCATGGGTAGTTGGACGGATCATCTCGATTTCACGATTCGTCACAACCCGATTACGGTGGCTGGGATCCACTCTCTCGACGGCAATAACAAGCCGGTCTTATGGGATGAGAGTCTCGCGCCTTATCAGGGCATTTGGAATGACGGCAAGGCGCTCTGGCGTGACCCGGGCGTTCGCGACTATTACGTCGTGCCCCTCATCGACGTAATGGAGGCGTTTTGGAACAGCAAGGTGGTCCAGGCAAGCTTTATTTGGGCGTGGTCGGACGACATGTTTCTCGTCCCCAACCGTGGCTCTGAGCAGGGCCGCAGCTATACGGAAGATCACGGTGTGGAGCGAATCTATTACAAGCCGGGGCATGGTTTGGTAGGCGACGCGCCCTGGGGCGTCATCGACGGCTGGCGGCGCCGAAAACCTGAATTCTGGAATGTGCAGAACCTGTACTCCCCGATTGCCCTGCCGGAGCGGTCTGTAGCTCTTCCCTCTTCTGGTCCGGTGCGTATCCCCATCAAGAATCGCTACTTCTTTACCAATCTCTCCGAGCTGACTGTGCAATGGCGCCTCGGTGGTCAACAAGGTGCAGCCACGGCCGATGTCCCGCCGCAAAGCTCGGGATACATCGAGATTTCTTTGCCCCCGGGAACTCAGACGGGCAGCGATCTGGAGCTGCGCTTCGACAATGGCGACCGGCTGGTCAACGCGTTCACCGTTCAAGTAGGAAACCCCGTGGTCACTGCATCGGCGCCGCCTTCGGCTTCATCAAAGCGCAACGTTGCCCTGCGCGTCTACAAGCAAGAACTCCTCTCCGGCATAACACCAAGAATTGAGGGCGACGGATTCTCCCTGGGCGTCTCCGGAGAACGCGGTCTGCTCCAGTATGCCGTCACCCACGGAGACACAGTACTTTATGATCAGCCGCAGATTCATATTCTCCCCACGCAGGGCTCTTCCCCCGCGTTCCCGGAAGCGATCACGTGGAGCCTGAATCATCCCGTCGACATCTCAACCGCTGGTGAAAACGTCACTATCACTGCCCAGGGACATTATCCAAATCTGGTCGGCAGTTATCGCACCGTCATGACCTCCAACGGTGACGTGACCGTAGCCTACGACTTTGAATATGGCGGCCCGCAGATTGACGCCCGTGAAATCGGATTCCGCTTCGAAGTGCCACTCCGTCTAGATCGCCTTTCATGGGTAAGGAAGGGAGAATTGAGCTGGTACCCGGAAGGTCACATCGGTGCGCTGACCGGAGACGTACAGCCGCACTCGGCCAGGCCGCCGTTTGTGACGCCAACCTGGCCCTACGAAGAGGACGATGCTCCGATGGGCAGCAATGCCTACCGAAGTACAAAACGGAATATCCTCACAGCAACCGTGAGAGAGCCGTCGGGCTACGGATGGACGATCCAATCGGACGGATCGCAGCACCTTCGCGCCGCGATCGAATCGGACCGAATCGCGGTTTACGTGAACGACTGGTACGGTGGCAGTCCGGCCGAGATTGGTGAATATATTGAGAACTACGGGCGTGGCAAAATGCTGCGCACCGGGGACCGGATTCACTCCACGGTTCACTTGCGGTTGCTGCCCGCGCCAGCCGGCCCCTGAGATGAATTTCGGAAGGCGTTCCGCTGCGTTGAACGGGAGTGCGCGATCGAGTATACTTGCTCCCCATAGTAGCGCCGGATTCCCCGACCGCACTTCATTCTTGAGCGAGGCGAACCAATGCTAAAGCTGAACGGCATCACTCCCGTGATGGCCACATGCTTCCGCGAAGACGATTCCATCGACGACGAAGCCCTTCGTAAGCAGATCGATTTCGCGATCGACGCGGGCGCAGCGGCAGTCTGCGGACCCGGTTTTGCGGCCGAGTTCTACAAGCTGTCGGATATGGAGCGCTATCACTTTGTCGACGTGCTCGTCGAACACACGCGAAAACGGGTTCCTGCCATCGCGGCCACCAGCTCTGGTTCTACGCACAGCACCATCGAATTCTCACGCTACGCGGAAAAGGTGGGCGCAGACTGCTTGATGGTCACCCCTCCTCGCACTACGCCATTGCCGGCGAAGGAAATCATTGGATATTACAGCCAGCTTTGTGACGCGGTAAAGATCCCCGTAATGCTGCAGGACGCCGATTTCACCGGTGCTGGCATGCCTGCCAAGGTGTTCGTTGAGCTGGCACACAAGCACCCGAATTTCCGCTTTGCAAAGCTGGAAGTGACTCTGCCGGGAGAAAAGTGCGCTGAGATTGTGGAACAATCGAAGGGGCAGGTTCAGATCATCTACGGACTGGGCGGCATCGCCATGCTGGACGGATTGGCACACGGTGCCTCAGCGATGATGCCGGGAGCCGCGTGTCTAGAGATCTACGTGCGGGTCTACGAGCTCTATCAACAGGGCCACCACGCGCAAGCCAGGGAACTGTTCGAACGTCTGATTCCGTACCTCGCCTTCGCGCTGCAGCACCTTGAGCTCGCCATTCAGATCGAAAAACGGGTACTGCACAAGCGAGGAATTCTGCCGAATTCCCGCCTGCGCGCTCCCACGATTTCGCTGGGTACAACCTACACGGCACAACTGGAGTCGCTGGTGGATTCCGTTATTGCGCTGTCCCAGCAGTGCCGTGAACAGCCCGTCTCGAGCTAGACTCGTGGGGAACAATAAATGCCACCAGCGGTAGCGCCTACGCCCGGACCTGCTGGCCCCGTTATTTCTTGTCCGCCAGTCGGAGTTCCAGCAGTGTGACCGCAAAGGGCGCGAAACTGTGGTCGAATTCGCGTCCGCTCAGGTCTGCTTTGTTCCTCTGCAGGGCAACCCGGTGGGGATCATCCCGCGAGTTCATCGCCTCTGAGTCGGGCAGGGGATTGCTGTCAGCAACCACGAAGACTTCCGCCATCTCGACAGGACCGAAGCTCGATGGAAGCGCGAACTTTACCTTGCGCGGCTCGGGCGTGGAGTTCACGCCGTAAATTCGGAGCGTTTTGCCATCCGCACTCAGGGTTGCATCCAGATCCGGCTCTCTCAGATAAAAAGAAAGAGCACTGCTGCGCTCAACTCCCAGTGGAAACGATCCAGCCGCACGCTGGTACAGACCCTGCGTGTCGAAGCTGGGAATCATATAGAGCCATCCTGGTCCCGGTTGCAATTGGCCCCCGCCGAGGCTGTGCGAAAAATTCGAAAGATTCGCGATCTCAATCAGGTCGCTGTACCGGTGCATCAGATTCTGATAGCGGGAGCAAACGAGCGCGTTGCCCAGGGTATGCAACATGCCACGCGTTAATCCCCAGTCCCCGCCAGTGGCGTTCCACTCGGTGACGGATAGACGGATGTCTTTTCCACTTCCGTCCTGCTTGATTTCGTTTTGCAGCCGACGCAAATCTTCCTCCGTTCCGTTCAGGTCTCCCACCGAATAATGATGCGGGCTTAGATAGTCAAGTCCTCGTCCCGCTATGCGCACGGTGTTGCGGCTGGGATAGGAAGAAGAAATCTTGATGGATGGATCTACCCCCCGCATCGCCTCGGTAAAGGCAGGCAGCGATGCGTCGTATTCCGGGCCGCCCACTTCGTTCCCTACTTCCCAGTACCTCACGTGGTACGGTTCGCGGTGGCCATTCTTGGCGCGCAACTGGCCCCATTTGGTGTCTGCGCTGCCATTGAAGTATTCGACTTCATTCGCTGCGTCTTGCGGGGTCCTGCCGGTCCATCGCAGGCAAAGCAGCGGCTCAGCGCCCACCTGTTGCACCAACTGGACAAACTCTTCGACTCCGACAAAGTTCTCCTGCAAGCCGCCCCACGGATCGTCGGGGAACGGAGCGCGTGTATCCCAGTTGCCGATGGTGTCCGTCCATTCAAACGTTTCGACGGTACTGCCGCCAAACCGTACCACCCCCGCATTCATGGATTTGAGCGCTTTCACTACATCGGGACGCCAGAGACCCAGCACTGCATTCGTATCAATCAAATACACGCGATCCAGCCAGAGCGTTCCGGGGCCCTCAAACTCAATGGTGAGGGTGGTATTGCTCGCGTTGCGTGTCGCGGCCAGAAGCACATCGGCCGACTTCCACTCGGTGGTTCCTCGTCCGAGCGATACCGGGCCGGCAATCACGCGGCCATCGCCGTGCAGTAATGCGCGAACAGGAACATTGCCCTCGCCACGCATGTGCAGTCGCAAGCGGTAGCTATGTCCAGCTTCCAGGTAGAACCCATCTTGAGAAATGCCGGCCCAGGTGTTCGCCAGCGGCACTTCGATCTTTTGCGATCGCTTGCCATTGAACGGGTTGTTCGTATCAAAAGAATAGGTCGCGACGTGCACCGTCCCGTCCGGATACCACGGACGATAGGGTTTATCGACCTCGGCCTTGTACGCGTAATTCCAGGGCGTTTCTTCCTCAAAGCTGGTCGACCGCACCTGCTGCGCGATCAAAGAAGGCATGACATCACACAACGGTTCAATGAACTGCCCGCCTTGCTTCCGATCAATGGGACGCTTGCTGAGACGCTTGTCTGAAATAGTCACCGATTCCGTTTCCACTGGTTCCGGAACCGGTTCGAGCCGGATGTCATCCAGCCAGACTTTGCCGCTCTGGTGGTTGAACACATTCAGAGCCACGGTCATTCGGCCGGGTGACGGAACCCGGAACAGGAAGCTCTCCTGCTGCCATTCCCCTGAGGTCGATGCGGGATGACTGAATCCCTGATCTCCCACTTGCGCTTCGATCCCAATCCGCGGCCCGAGGCCGAGTTGATCAGCCGTGACACTCCCAGCGCTCGAAACGGGCAGCGTCGTAGACTTCTCCCATCCGCTCAGCCGCCAAAGCGTTCCGACCGGAAGAAAAACATCCTGGCGCAGGGTGAGATGCACCGGTTGATCCGCCGTGATCAGCAAGGATTGCTGGCCTTCTTTGACCTCCGTCCGATCTGCACTGAGGGAAAAGGCCTGCTTCGCTTCCGACTTGTCGACCTGCCAGAACTCGCCCGGAGTTGAGGACTCGAATCCGCCGTTCCGGAGACGGTTTGGATTTGCGCCTCCCACCAGTGCCAAAAGAGACAGCGGCGGCAGCAACACGGCCAAACTGAGGGCTCGTGCCGGCGGGTATCGCCTGGGCGGTGCGGCTTCACGCCGATAGAATATTTGCGAGATGAATTCCAGCGCCGGATTGCTCAATCAGTCTCTCCAGTTCCGAATTTCAGCCAACACAGGGTAGTTCAGTCCGGCGCAATCACTTCGTCAGGTGACGATTACGCCGGGGGCCTGCTCGCGAATAAGCCCCTGATCTTGCGTCCGAACGAACATCGCCAGGCAACCAGCGATGCCTAAGCCAAGACCGAGTGAAATGATTCCATCGCGAAAACCGGTATTTGAATTCCTAAGCGCTCCAATGGCATAGGATCCAAGTAAGCCTCCAAGATTGCCCACCGAATTGATCAGAGCAATACAAGCGGCGGCATGCTGCGGCTCTATCGTCGTAGACAGCGCCCAAAACGGACCGCTAATCGAAAACTCGGCCACAATGGCCAAGCTGACCGCCGCGATTAGCTTCGTGACCGAATTCGAATACCCGGCGGAGAATAAGGCCAGTGCTCCCAACAGCGCAGGCACGGCGATATGCCAACGATGTTCGCCGGACTTATCCGCATGCGCTCCCGCCAGAACCATCACAATCAGCGCCGCCGCGTAAGGAATCGCCGAGAGTAAGCCGATCGAGATCGTCCCGACGCCGGAAAGGCTACGAATCAAAGAGGGGAGCCAAAAGGTGATCCCGTATCCCGCAAAATTCACTCCGAAATACACAAAAACCATCAGCCAGACATGAATGCTGGTGAAAACCTTGCGAATGCCGCTTCCGATCCGCACCTGAGGTATTTCACCCTTCTCCAACACCGCACCAACGAGCCAGGCACGTTCTTCGGAGGACAACCAATGGGCCTCTTTGGGAGTGTTGGTGAGATACAGGAAGACCCCGATACCCAGGAAGACCGCCGGAACGCCCTCCAAAAGGAACATCCACTGCCATCCCGCCAGACCGGCCTGATGCAGGCCTAGCAGCGTACCGGATAGTGGGCCAGCAATCACGGCCGACATAGGTCCCGCGGCCGAGAACAAAGCCACCGTCCGGGCTCGCGTCGTCGCCGGAAACCAGCCCTTCAAATAAAAAACGATTCCGGGGAAAAATCCGGCTTCTGCCGAGCCCAACATAAAACGCAGGACATACAAGTGCCAGGGAGCCCGCACAAAAATCATGCAGGACGATATGACACCCCACGTGACCATCAGCGCCGCGATCCAGCGGCGCGCCCCAATTCGCTCCAGGGCGAGGTTGCTGGGCAATTGGAACAGAACGTATCCCGCAAAGAATACTCCAGCGGCAAAGCCGTAACTCCGATCGCTCAAACGGAGCTGGGAGCGAATCTGGAGCGCCGCGAAACCAATATTGATTCGATCCACGTAGGCGACTACATAGAGAAAAAACAAGAGGGGAACCAGCCGCCATGTGACCTTGGAGACGACGGCAGCTCTCAGGGAAACGGCGGCGGAATTCGCTGCAGGATCTCGCAAGCGCTTCACATTGAATGCGGCGATTCTAGCATCAACCGATTCAAGTTGTCCGCATTAAGATGAACTCCGGAACGCATTCCGATGTGCTCTAGAGTGCGCCGGACCGGGTGGAGATGGTTACAACACCGGCTTCATTTCATTGCCGGATCCTGCCCAGGCCCCCCGGTCGACACAATCTTGGGAATTCTCTTCTCGACCGGCGGCAAGGGAGGATACGCCACGTGCGGCTCCTTCTGATACCAGTAGGCCACCGAGTAAATGTTGTCGGAGCGGAGATTCGCCTGACCATCTTCTATGGTCACTCGGATCGATTTGTGAAAGCGGACGGGCGCCTCCAGATGCCAGCGGTACATCGTGAACCGCGACCCGGGCTGCTCTCCGGTGAACTCGATGATTCCGACATATGGAGTGGAATATAGGGGACCGAAGCCCCACGCTCCGTTGAAATAGTCTTCCCCTCCGGTCCCGTTGATTCGGGGAGTTTTCTCTCCGTCAATGAAAATCATGTCGTCGCCTTCGTTCCAGGCGCCCCATTGGTTGTTCAGAACCGACATCATCACCCCTACGAACTGCCCGTCACCTTCAGCATCCAAAATGACGTAATTGTCGGCGCCAAGTTTATTGAGCCAACGTGGGTCTTTGCGCGCTTCGTCGAAGTCGTTGCCATAAAAATCTCCTTTGTACCATCCCTGGCACGGAGTACATTGCCGGTATTGAGCGTGAAAGTAGGCCGTTTCCGGGGAAAGCGAAGTGACCTTCACCCAGTCGATGTTCCAGTAGTAATCCGTAATCTGCTTGTTCCCCTCGTTCGTGATCGTGATGCGAGCGTGCGTGCGAAACGGCATCGGGAAATAGGAGTTCAAGGCCTGGGCTGGATTGACCGTAATCACGGCCGACTGAAAAACCGGGGAACTTCCGAAAGCAAAACCAAAAAAATTGCCGATCGGAGCCTCGATGCTGGGGTCTTTTTCGCCATCCCAATAGGCACGAATCACCACCTTCTGATGTGCGTACACTTCCGACCAGGGCGGCAATGTGGTCCAGATGTGGCGGATCTCTCCCGGACCATCGCTATCGAAGATCGTAACGGTCTGACCGGGATCCACCGAGACGTAGTCATGATTTCCGCCGGTGTGATCAAAACTCGAGGCGCGTTCCGACTCGTAGTCCTTCAATTTGGGCAAGTCCCCTACCGAGAACTGCGCCCAGAGGAACGCGGGGAGGAAAAGAAAAAGGGCGTAGCACAAACAGGTTCTTTTCATACGGTTCACGCCTCCTTGGCTGCAAGTGCGGGTTCGGTACGGCAGCAACGGCTAAGCCGGCTCCATCCTGTGCTTTCTGTCTCCGAGCACACTCTTCCGGCATCAATGCGACTCTCTCGGAACCGGAGCACCACTGTTGCCGACCAGGAAATCAAGATCTGCGCCTTCGTGGGCTTGCAGTACATGATCAACATAGAGCTTCGCCCAACCGCGCTGAGGCGACGGCACCGGTTTCCATTGAGCCCGACGTTGTTCGAGCACCGCATCGTCAACTTCCAAAGATACCAACCGGGCGGGCACATCGAGCTTGATCATGTCCCCGGATTGCACCAGAGCCAGCGGTCCACCGATTGCTGCCTCGGGCGAGACGTGGAGAACCACAGTCCCGTAGGCGGTGCCGCTCATCCGTGCGTCTGAAATACGAACCATGTCGTTGATACCGCGGCGCAGCAGTTTCGGGGGAATCGGCATGTTCCCCACTTCCGCCATTCCTGGGTAGCCACGCGGGCCGCAGTTCTTGAGAACCATGACACAGTTTTCGTCGATATCCAGATTCTCGTCGTTGATGCGCGAATGCAACTCCTCGACATTGTCGAATACGACCGCCCGTCCCCGATGACGCAAGAGTTGCTCGCTCGCTGCCGACGGCTTGATGACGGCCCCGTTTGGAGCAATATTGCCACGCACTACGGCGATCCCGGCGTGAGCCTTGAAGGGTTGGGCAAAGGTACGAATCACTTCCCGGTTCCAACACTCTGCGTGGGCGACGTTTTCCCAGATCGAATGGCCATTTGCGGTTAGGGCTTCCCGGTTCAGGACGCCAGCCTCAGCTAGTTCCCGAAGCACGACTGGTACGCCTCCCGCATAGAAAAAATCTTCCATCAGATGTTGGCCCGAGGGTTGCAGATCAACCAGGCAAGGCAAACCGGAACCGAGGCGGTCCCAATCATCCAGAGACAGCGGCACGCCGACGCGCCTGGCCAGGGCCAGCAGGTGGATCACTGCATTCGACGATCCGCCGATCGCCGCGTTATTGAAAATGGCGTTCTCCAAGGCGGCGCGGGTCAGAATTTTCGACATGCGAAGATCTTCGCGCACCATCTCGACGATGCGGCGCCCCGTCATGTGCGCGAGCGTGGTCCGGCGGGCGTCGACCGCGGGAATCGCAGCATTCCCGGGCAAACTCATACCCAGCGCTTCCACCATGCTGGCCATAGTGGAGGCCGTTCCCATCGTCATGCAATGTCCTTTGGAGCGGTTCATCGAACTCTCCGCTTCCAGAAACTCACACAAAGGCATGGTGCCGGCGGCCACTTCCCCAGCCATCTTCCAGACACTCGTACCAGAGCCGAGTTCCTTGCCACGGAATCTTCCGTTTAGCATAGGACCGCCGGAGAGCCCGATGGTCGGCAGGTCGCACGAAGCTGCGCCCATCAGCAACGAGGGGGTGGTCTTGTCGCATCCCATCAGCAGGACGACCCCGTCCATGGGATTGCCACGGATCGATTCCTCTACATCCATGCTGGCGAGGTTGCGAAACAGCATGGCCGTGGGACGCAATTGCGATTCGCCCAGAGACATCACCGGGAACTCCAGCGGAAAACCGCCCGCCTCCCACACTCCCCGCTTTACCGAATCAGCCAGTTCGCGGAAATGTGCATTGCAGGGATTCAGTTCGGACCAGGTGTTGCAAATCCCGATGACCGGACGGCCGTCGAAAAGATCTTTTGGCCAACCCTGATTCTTCATCCAGCTGCGATGACCGAAGCCGTCGCGGTCGTTTTTTCCGAACCATTCTTGGCTGCGCAACTTCTGCATTCAAATTCCTCCTTATTATGGTTGGACAATGGCGAACGGATGAATCAGTAGACGAGCCCGCGCTCGAACGCGAGGTTCACGTACTCATGATTTCAGAGAATATACCAATGTGCGAACTGATTGATATGTCCCTTATGAGCGAAGGATACGGCTGTGAGCAATTCACCGCAGAAGGTTTCATCCAGACCCATGGCGAAAGGGGCATTCTGTTGGCGCCTTGGGTCAAAGTCAAGCGGAAACCCACTCCGTATCCGTAATGCGGAACCGCATTGGTGGATGAGACGCGACTGTCCTTTACTTCACAAACACAGGTGAATATATTGAAACTGTCTTAACGTCATCTCATTGAGGTGGCAGTGCGGGTTTCTTTCTTGCAGGGAGTCCCACGAGCCATTTGACTGGAAGCGCTCATGGAAACGCAGGTATCGCTTGATCTCAAAGGAAGCACCACGATCGTCACCGGTGCAGGAAACGGCCTTGGATTGGCCATTGCGCGCCGTTTCGTGGCCGGTGGCGCGAAGGTCTTGCTGGTGGATCAAGACCCGGTCGTATTGTCGCGGATCGGAACGGACAGTTTGCCGTCGCACAGCGCTTTCGCCTTGGTGAAAGATCTGGCTGACGATGATTCGGCTGCAGTGGTGTTCGAGTTCGCCCGCAAGACTTTAGGTCCGGTAAACGCCCTGGTGAATAATGCCGCCTGGAGTTTTCACAAACCTTTGCTCGACGTCACACACGCAGAATTCGAGCGCGTGGTTCGCATTAACCAGCGCGCGCCCTATTTTTTGGCGCAAGAGTTCTGTCGCGCAGTCGCGAATGCTAAAACGAAACCTCCGAACACCGCGATCGTGAATATCGCCTCCGTGAATGCCTCACGAGGCAACCCCAATCTTATAGCCTATGCCGCAACCAAGGGCGCTGTGGTCGCGATGACGCGTGGCCTGGCGGTCGAGATGGGGCCGCTGGGCATTCGGGTAAATAGCATTAGTCCGGGTGCGGTCGAGACCGCCTTCACCCGATCTCTCATCGAGTCGGGAGATATCGATCCTCCCAAGCTATTCGAAAAGGCGCTCGTCAAACGCTTCGCACATTGTGACGAGATCGCCGAACTTGTCGCTTACCTGTGCAGCGCCCGCGCCGCATTTGTGACAGGCGCAGACTGGGTCATCGATGGCGGATATCTCGCGTATTGATGCGCACTCGGGTTTCGTGGATTGACGCACCGGCCACGATATGAATCCCCACATAAAACGTGTCGGGAAGATTCCCCGCAATTGGGGGAGCGTCCAGTGACCATCGAAGACGTCCGCACCGATTGGCTACGCATTCCACTTTCGCAACCGATCGCAGATTCCACCCATGCTCTGCGTTTCATCGATTTGATTCTGGTTGAGATTCGCGCGGGGGATCATGTCGGCGCCAGCTACATGCTTTCCTTCGATTACGCTCCCGCACTCCTCAAGGGCATGATCGACCAGGAGTTGAGGAGACACGTTCTGGGCCAACCTGGCGACGCCATTCGGGGTGTCTACGAGCGAAATCTCGCTGCCACGGAATACATTGGGCAGGAGGGAGTCGCAATGTGGGGAATCGCCGCGGTCGACGTAGCGCTCTGGGATCTGCTCGCCCGGCGCTTGGGCGTTCCGGCGGCCATCCTGTTCGGCAGGAACGCAAAAGCGGTTCCCGTGTACGGGAGCGGTGGGTGGCTTTCTTACACCGACGAGCAGCTTGCGGACGAAGTCGCGCGCTACGTAGCCCGCGGATTTGCGGGCGTCAAACTCAAAGTGGGCGGTGACGAAGATCGCGATGTCGAGCGAGTACACGCAGTTCGCCGAGCCGTGGGTCCGAAATGCATGTTAATGGTCGATGCCAATCAGGCTCTTGCTTTGGAAAAGGCGATTCGCTTGGCGCGACGACTGGAAGATTGCGGCCTCGCTTGGTTCGAAGAGCCGTTTCCTAAGAACGACATCGAAAGCTACGTGCAATTGGCGAAGCGAACCGAGATTCCGTTGGCTGCAGGTGAGCGCGAATTCGGCACGCAGGGTTTTCGCCGGCTGGTGTCTGCCCGTGCGATTTCTATCGTCCAGCCCGACCTGCTTCGGGTGGGCGGAGTCACCGGATGGCGATTGGTGGCGGGACTGGCGGAAATCAACCGGCTACGTATCGCTCCCCACTTCTACCGCGAATATGATCTGCATCTGGCAGCCTCTCAGCCCCACACCGTCGCAATCGAATCGTTCGACTGGCTGGATTCCCTTCTGGAACACCCATTTGAAGTTCGCGACGGGCTCGCGCATGTTTCCAATCAACCGGGATTCGGTGTGACCTTCAAGCCGGAGGCAATTCGTGAATACCGTTATCAACCCGAATAGCCCTAACTTCGGGTAACGAGTTGCTGCCTAACTTCTGGTACGGCTCGGTCTGCGATGCTCCGCATATTCTGCGGACTGGAAGCCTAATTTGGAAGTGTTGCAATAAGGTCCTATGAAACGTTTCGAGTTGCCAACAGCGCCTGCCAGCCAATCTGGCCAAGTCAAAGCGTGGAGCAAACCGGTCGTCATCCCGACCTATCATCCCCTGCCTCCGGACAAGAACCCGATGTTCCTCGATAAGAGGATCTATCAAGGCAGCAGCGGGCGCGTATATCCATTGCCCTTCATCGACCGGATTTCCACTGAAGCACGCGAGCACGCGTGGCAGGCGGTTCACCTCGAGAACGAATTTATCCGCGTCATGGTCCTGCCGGAACTCGGCGGGCGCATCCACGTTGGCGTTGACAAGACCAACGGTTACGACTTCTTTTACCGTCAGAACGTAGTCAAGCCCGCGTTGGTTGGACTGACGGGGCCCTGGATTTCCGGCGGAGTGGAATTCAATTGGCCGCAACACCACCGCCCCGCGACGTTCATGCCCGTTGATTTCCAGATCGAACAACATACTGATGGCTCGCAGACGATCTGGTGCAGTGATCACGATCCCATGAACCGCCTGAAAGGAATGCATGGTGTGTGTCTGCATCCCGGCAAAGCTTACATCGACCTGAAAGTCCGCTTGTACAACCGCACACCCTTCGTGCAGACATTCTTGTGGTGGGCGAATATCGGTGTTCACGTGCATGAACTCTACCAGTCCTTCTTTCCACCGGATGTCCACTACGTGTCTGACCACGCCCGACGCGCCGTGAGCAAATTCCCTCTGTGCACCGGTCACTACTACGGAGTGGATTATGGAGAGCGAGCTAACTCTGGCGTGCCCTCAGAAGAGCTTCCATCGAAGTTCATTCCGCCGGGCAACTATCCGGCAAACGACTTGAGCTGGTACGCCAACATTCCGGTTCCAACCAGCTACATGGCGATGGGTTCGAGCGAGGACTTTCACGGCGGGTACGACCATCGAGCCAAAGCTGGAGTCGTTCTGATTGCCAACCACCACATCGCTCCAGGAAAGAAACAATGGACATGGGGTAACCATGACTTCGGATATGCGTGGGACCGCAATCTAACAGATGAGGACGGCCCGTATATCGAGCTCATGGCGGGAGTCTACACCGATAACCAGCCCGACTTCTCCTTTCTCGGTCCGGGAGAGACAAAGACGTTCAGTCAGTATTGGTATCCGATTCGTGAGATCGGCCCTCCCCAAAAGGCGAATTTGGACGCGGCTGTGAGCCTGGTGCTCCAGGACCGGCGCGCCCGCGTGGGAGTCTGTGTGACGCAAGTGTTGCGCGGTGCCCGAGTAGAACTGAAGACTGAGGGACAGACGATTGCGGAGTGGGTGAGGAACATGGCTCCTGATCAGGCCTTTGTCGAGATCGGAGACCTTCCGCCGGGCGTCCGGGAAACGGACTTGACTGCGGTACTTACGACCAGCGACGGTTGTGAACTACTGCGTTACAGGCCCTCACTGCCCGCCGAGCACGAGGCACCGGCGCCTGCTACAGAGCCTCTCCCCCCAGAACAAATCCCCACGACGGACGAACTCTACTTAGCGGGTCTCCACCTCGAGCAGTATCGGCACGCCACCAGGTATCCCGAGGCATATTGGCGCGAAGCTCTGCGCCGCGATCCTGGCGATAGTCGCTGCAGCAATGCAATGGGCCTTTGGCACCTGCGACGGGGTGAGTTTCAGGAGGCGGAAAAGTATTTCCGCGGCGCCATCCAGCGGCTTACCCTCTGGAATGCCAATCCCTATGATGGTGAACCGCATTACAACCTCGGCTTGACGCTGCGTTACCTGGGTCGCGATCAAGAGGCATACGACGCTCTCTACAAGTCCACCTGGAATCAGACCCGGAGTTCCGCGGCATACCTGGCACTCGCTGAACTGGATGTAAAGCGAACTGACTGGGAAATGGCGCTTGCTCACCTTAAATCCTCGCTTAGGATGAACGCAGACCATCTCAATGCGCGCAATTTGACGGTCTTTGTTTTGCGGAGGCTCGGCAGCACGGGGGAAGCGGATTCCCTTCTGAGGGAAACTCGCTCACTGGATCCGATGGATTGCTGGGCGCGCCACCTGGCGAGCGGTTCCCTTCCAAGCGACAACCAGATGCTTCTCGATCTGGCGCTGGACTATGCTCGTTGCGGACTCTACGTGGAGGCAATTGACGTGCTGCACCACGCCGACAAGAACGCGGCGGATGGGTCACTTCCAATGATCTCTTACACCCTGGGTTATTTGTTTGAGTCGGTGGGGGATGCCACCGCGGCAAGAGCAGCGTATTCCGATGGAGCCCAAGCGGGCCCCGACTACTGCTTCCCCGTGCGACTGGAAGAGGCGCTCATTCTGCAGGCTGCGATTACCGCTCATCCCACCGATCCCAAAGCAGCATATTACCTGGGCAATCTTCTACGCGACCGCCGCAGACACCATGAAGCGATCGAACTGTGGGAGCGGTCCGCGCAGCTCGATCTATCTTTTTCCGTGGTGTGGCGCAATCTTGGAATCGCCTACTTCAATGTGCTCGGCAATACCGAGAAGGCACGCGCCGCCTTCGACAAAGCTATTCAGATCAACCCCCACGATGCGCGAGTGTTTTACGAACGCGACCAACTGTGGAAGCGGATCGGAGAAACACCAGAAAACCGCCTGGAGGAATTCCAGACGTTTGCTGGCCTCGTTAGCCAAAGGGACGATCTTTCTCTCGAATTAGCAAGTCTCTACAACCAGACGGGCCAGCATGAGAAGGCGCTGGCTTTGCTGCAAGCACGCAGATTTCAGCCCTGGGAGGGCGGAGAAGGTTTGGTGCTCGGCCAGCACGTGAGCACGCATCTGGCCCTTGGGCGGCGAGCCCTGCGAGCCGGAGACGCAATCGGGGCGCGAATTTTGTTCGAAGCTGCTCTCGGTTGTCCCGAAAACCTTGGCGAAGCGACTCATCTGCTCGCCAACCAGAGCGACATCTTTTACTGGCTTGGTGTAGCCTGCGAGGCGGCGGGCGAATTCACGGCGGCGCGGAAATGGTGGGTACGGGCCACAAGACACAAAGGCGATTTTCAGGGAATGAGCGTGAAGTCGTTCTCCGAAGTGACTTACTACTCCGGCCTTGCGCTCAAACGGCTGGGGAGGGTGACAGAGGCCCACCAACTCCTGCACGAACTGCTTCAGTACGGCGATGACCTAGCGAGACAGACGCCCAAGATCGACTACTTCGCTACGTCTCTTCCAGCAATGCTGCTGTTTGAGGATGATCTGCAAAAGCGAAATATTGTGGCCGCTATGTTTCTACAGTCCCAAGCCTGGCTCGGACTTGGCGAAACTGCACGAGCACGGGAGTTGCTCACCAACGTGCTGCTTTTCGATCGGAACCACGCACTGGCTGCGGACCTCCTGACCGAAGCTACGCCGCCCGATCTGTAGAACTGAGGTGACTTATTGAGACCGTCGATAGAGGTACCGTGGGGCAATACAGATATGTCTGGATGATTTCCAGCGTCGCAGCCCTGGGTGGACTGCTCTTTGGCTACGATTGGGTCGTCATCGGCGGCGCGAAACCCTTCTACGAAAGCTATTTTCAACTGAACTCACCCGAGTTGGTTGGTTGGGCCAACAGCTGTGCGTTGATCGGTTGCTTTCTCGGTTCGATGGTCACCGGCTGGATGAGCGACCATTTCGGCCGCAAGAAGCTGCTTCTCCTTTCTGCAGTGATCTTCGCCGTGTCCTCGATCCTGACCGGCTGGGCTTACAGTTTTACAGCCTTCATTGCTTGGCGCATGGCCGGCGGTGTTGCCATCGGTATCGCCTCGAATGTCTCGCCAACGTATATCGCCGAGGTCAGCCCGGCACGCTGGCGCGGGCGGCTGGTGACGTTAAACCAACTAACAATCGTGGTCGGCATTTTGGCCGCGCAAATCGCCAACTGGCTGATTGCGGAGAAGGTTGCTGAAGGTGCATCCAAGGAACTAATCCGCGCGTCGTGGAATGGACAATACGGCTGGCGCTGGATGTTTACTGCGGTCGCCCTTCCCGCCATTGTTTTCTTTCTGGGTGCGTTGTTCATTCCCGAAAGTCCGCGCTGGCTGGCGAAGGCCGGATTTGCCGAACGCGCGCACCGCACCCTTGCTCGCATTGGCGGAGATCCCTACGCAGACCATTCGATCCTCGAGATTCAGCATGCGCTGGGAGCCGAGCGCCAAGTTGGGGTCGTGTGGCATGAACTGCTCTCTCCCAGACTCATGAAAGTCTTGATCATCGGGGTTGTTCTGGCAGTTCTCCAGCAATGGAGCGGGATCAACATCATCTTCAATTACGCGGAAGAAATTTATCGAAACGCGGGATACGGGGTGAGCAGCACTCTATTCAACATCATCATTACGGGCACAATCAATCTTGTGTTTACCGTGATTGCCCTTAGTCTGGTCGACCGGTTCGGACGGCGAGCGTTGATGTTGTTCGGCTGCATCGCGATTGCCTTGTCCCATACCGTGCTCGGGTTCACTTACCGCGCCGGCATTAAGGGGTTCCCGATCTTGCTCATCACGCTGTGCACGATCGCTTGCTACGCAATATCTCTCGCGCCCGTGACCTGGGTGCTGATCTCAGAAATCTTCCCCAATCGCATCCGTGGGCTCGCCGTCTCCGTCTCGGTCTCGGCGCTTTGGATCGCTGCTTTTCTGTTGACCTTCACCTTCCCCATCCTGAACCGCCAGCTGGGTTCGGCGGGAGCGTTCTGGATCTATGCCGCCATCTGCTTGTTTGGGTTCTTTTTTGTGCTGGCACGCGTACCGGAAACCAAAGGCAAGACACTGGAAGAAATTGAGCAGGACTGGCCGATGCGCCGGCCGAACGCCCGCTGAGCAAGCAGCGCAGGCTGTTCAAGAAGAGGGATAGAGGATTCGTGGAATCCTGAAAAGGACGCAACCGCTTTCGCGAGCCTAGCGCGGTTCCAGATTGCCGTTCAAACCTCCCGGCGGCTGTGGCGCATTCTGGGACGTTTGTTCGCTCTCTAGCCGGTTTACAATTTCCGTTTCTTTCCGCGCCAGGTCGCGTTCCCCCATGCGGGCGTAGATACGCGCGAGCGCAATGTGCGCCGACAGTTCTTTGGGATTGAGGCTCACGAGGTGTTCGAAAAGTGGCCGGGCTCCGGCAAAGTCCCCGGTTTCGATGAGCACCGTCGCAGTTACGTACTGCACATGGGGATCATGGGGCTTTATGGCTTGCGCCCGTCGGCAAGCACGCAAGGCCTCCGCCAAGTTCTCGCTTCCCAGGTGCGTCAGCATTTGAGCGAAAGTGGCCCAATAAGTGGCGTTTCTGGGATGGTCCTTTGCCAGCTTGCGAAAGCTATCAACCGCCTGGGCATAGTCACCCTGCGCGGCAACACAAGCAGCCAGCAAGTACTGCGCGCGATCCAGCGTGGGCGCCAGACGCACCGCTTCCTGAAACTCCGCTTTCGCTTCTTTTATCTTGTTCTCGCTGTAGTACGCGAGGCCCAAATCGTAGTGGAATTCTGGGTAGCGTCCGAACTTGGGTTGTATGGCCTGGAGAAAATCGACCGCCACTCCGAAATGTCCCCACCCAACCAGGGCCTCGGAGAGCAACAAACTGTTCTCCCGCGACTCCGGATTGATTTGCAACGCCAGCCCCAACTCCTGAACGGCGTCTTCGTACTTTTTCCGCTCGAAAAGCAAACGGCCGAGCGCCGCATGCACGGCTTCCGATTTGGGATCGGCCTCCGCCGCCGAACGCAAGACAGCCTCTGCTTGATCAAGTTTGCCGGCATGCACGAGCGTGGATGCCTTGGCGATCGCACTCTGCTCGCCCGCCTGTGCGAGGGAGAGCACCGGCAGAGCAAGCCCCAGCAGGACCCACAACAGCGCAGCAAACCGTGCCATTGTGCCCATTCTACAGCCGAAAGCGGCGGATTTTCTGCAATCCTCGCTCTAACGAGCATATCCACGACTAAGCAGAACAAAATGCGCGGCGACGAAAGCTGCGCCAGTGGAGCGCTGCTTAGCCTGCAGCAAGGGCGACTACTTGGAAGCGGTGCTTTGTCCTTCGGTGACGGTAATGTAGCGGTTCATCTCGGGCTTAGTGATGCGGTCCACTCGTTGGCTCGGGTGCGGCCACTTGATTTCTATCCAGTCAATCTGACTCTTGCCCGCACCCAGAATCTGGCGCGGGTCGTGGCTCGACAAAAAGCTTCCACCAGCCGTCTTCAGCCGTGAAAATATTTTGCCGCCAGCGCTCCATCGGATGATCGCCCCAGTAGCCTCTGGATTGGTTGTCTTTGCCCGCAGAATCAGGCCCACCCAGTTATTCCCGCTGGAGGCCGTATTCATGAGCACGTGAACAGGGCCGCCATTCTCGGCGAAGACAATGTCGGGATAGCCATCATTGTTCAGGTCGCCGACGGCCAGGCCACGGGAAGAGTATTTCTTGGTGAACGCTGGCCCCGCCTGTGCGCCCACATTTTCCATCTTCGCGCCGGCCAGGTTATGCATCAACAGAAGCGGCTGACGGTAGCCGATGCCGGCGTTTCGCGTCTCCACTGCGTCGTCAGGGTGTCCGTTCGAGAGGATCAAGTCCGGCCATCCGTCATTGTCGTAATCAAGGAAGCGCAACCCCCAGCCACTCATCATGCGCGTTGCCTGGCTGACCCCGGTTTTTAGATTGACATCATCAAACATCTCTTGCCCGACATTGCGGTACAGCGAAGTGGTCTGAGAGTCGATGTTGGCGACAATCAAATCCTGGCGGCCATCCTGATCGAAATCATCCGCGTCCACACCCATCCCGGAACGGGGCGCGCCTTCGCTGCTGTAGCCCACCCCGGCCTCCACCCCCATCTCTTCGAAAGTCTTGCCGCCGCGGTTCACCCAAAGAAAATTCGGCACAATATCATTGGAAACGAAAAGGTCGAGAAACCCGTCGTTATTGATATCGGTAGCGACCACTCCCCATGCCTTGCCCAGCCGAGAACTGATTCCCGTGCTTGCACTGACATTGGCGAACTTGCCATTCCCCAGGTTGCGGTAGAGTTCGCTGGGCATAGGCTTAAATAGTTTAGGGGTGCAATAGTATGCCGACTGGCCACCGCCCGCCTCCCCACCGTAAGACTCGCTGGCCGAGCACACCCGTAAACTCGAATAATCCGCAAACTCGCCTACGAACAAATCCAGCTTGCCGTCATTGTCGTAGTCAAACCACACCGCGCTGCTGCCCCACTGTGTTGGCGCAATGCCGCTGGCGGCGGTCACGTCCGTGAAGGTGCCATTCCCATTGTTGTGGTAAAGCACGCATTTGCCGTAGCCGCTGATAAACACATCTTCGTATCCATCTCCGTCATAATCGGCCACCGCAACGCCCTGGCCGTACAAATCGGCTGTAAGCCCGGCTTCTTTCGAGACATCGGTGTACGTACCGTTGCCATTGTTGCGGTAAAGCACTGGGTGCAGTGGCACATCAGGTTTGTAAAAGACGCTGGTACCCGAATCCACTAACAGGATGTCCATCCACCCATCATTGTTGTAGTCGAAGATCGCGACCCCGGGGCCAGTGGATTCCGGCAGGTAATGCTGCGGCGAAAGACCGTTGTGGTGAACCCAGGAGATTCCGCTTTGGCTGGGTGGAACTTCCTGAAAGATCGGAACCGGATCGGCGGAATGGGCAACGGCGACAATAACAAAGAGAAGTGCTAGATGAACTGGCCAACCCCACCACCGTGCCATAATTAAAGATATTACAGGAAATCTGCGCTTCAATTTACGCATTTAGTTCCACTAGAGGTCAGTTGAATCGCCGCGCTACGGTAAGTGGTGTAACACTCTACTGAGGCAGCGTCCGGCGTTCGAAGTTGAACTGCCGGATCCGCCCGATCGGAAGCCGCTCAGGCGAGGCGGCGATCGAGATGAATCTAGCCGCCGTCTACAAATAGATATTGCCCTGTGACGCCCCCCGACCGGTGAGACAACAAGAAGACAGCCATCGCTGCGATCTCTTCAGGTTCGGTCATACGATGGCCCAGCGCGATCCGGTCGACAATCTTTCGTAGTTCCTCTTGCTCAGAAGCGAAGCTTATCAAGGTACTGGTAGCTGACGCGCGCTGTCTCCATACAGTTCTTCGGATTGTCATGCTCGACGAAGTAGTGCTTGATGCCCGCGTTCTCGGAGTGCGCGAAGATGCGCTTCCAGTCGATAACGCCCGTACCCACATCGGCCAAAATCGTCATGTTCTCTCCGGCAAACCTGCTGGAGCGGACACTCGCGGCGTCGGGAACTTCGTGCACATCTTTGATATGCACCATACAAAACCGTCCGGGATAACGCTGGAAGTATTTCACCGGATCTTGGCCGCCGACCGTGATCCAACCCAGATCCATCTCCATCTTCACCAGGTTCGGGTCGAGGTACTCCAGAAGAGTGTCGTAGGGGAGCGTTCCATCTGACAAGGAGACAAACTCCACCCAGTGATTGTGATAGGCGAACTGAATGCCGGCTTTCTTGGCTGTTTCCCCGGCGCGGTTCAAAGTCTCGGCGGCATGTTTCCAGCCATCTGGCTTGTTGCGAACCTCTTCATCGATCCATGGGTTGACAAGGTAAGTGCGGCCGACGATCTTGTTGTCTTCAATCACTTTGGGCCAGTTTGCGCCGAGGCTATCCCAATCCACGTGGTACGAAGGAGAAGTGAGGCCATGGCGCATCAACGTTTCCCGCATCTCTTTAGGATCCGGTTTATCGTGGTCCCGGCCCGATTCCACTTCGCGATATCCAATTTGGGCGAGTTGAGCCAACGTGCCATCGTAATCACGCTTCAAAGCGTCGCGCACCGTATAAAGCTGGATTCCGATCGGATTGATTCGATGTTGCTCCGCAGCCCATGCCAGATTGCGATTCATCATCGCGGCTGCAGCCGCTCCCGACAGTGTGCCCAAAAAAGTTCGTCGATCCATATTTTGTCTCCCATCACGCCTAGTTATGTCGATCTTCGTCCCATTCGAATCTGCTGCAGGGCAGGCAGAAGCCGATAGTCATCCTTTGATTTTCTTAGCTGCCGGATCCCACACTGCCGCAGTTCGGTTGAAATACGCATAGTTGGCCAAATGGCAACCAATCGCAGCATTGTTACCGAATTCTTCGTTTTCCACGACTCGCTTGCGCGAACGTACGGCCTGGAAAAAATTGGCTTCGTGGTCCACCACATCGTCGTACCCCGGCGGCACGGCGAAAACCTCGGTCTGTTGATCAAGTTCAGACTTCAGAGGAGCTGGGGACGGATGTTCGGCCTGCCATTGAGCCATGTAGTCGTTGCGCAACTTCTCGGGCCACCAGGATACGTCGTATTCATCTGGTTCCGGCCGGGTGTCCTGCGGGGTGTAACTCACAGTGGACTCCCTAATGATCAGGGTGCCCTTGGTTCCGTAGAAGCCAAAGAATTCGCCCTGATCATTATTCAAATTGCAACGCAGCGAGACGCGGAAATTCGGATAATCGTAGAAGGTTTCAATCAGGTCAGGAAAATCACGTCCATCTTTGTAGTGAAACAGGCCGCCGGTAGACTGAGCCCGTTCCGGGACGGTATTCGTGCTGGTAACGAAGTGAATCCCGGAAATCAAATGGACGAAAAGATCTCCCCCTAATCCTGATCCGTAATCCGCGAAACAGCGCCAGCGGAAAAACCGGATAGGATCGAAGGGCCGCTTGGGCGCCCCCACCAGGAAGTCGTGCCAGTCAACGGTTTGTTCATTGGCATCGGGAGGAATGGGGCAGACAAATGCTCCGTAGGGATTATTGCGATCCCAGGAAGCCTGAATCGCGTATACCTCACCGAGTTTGCCGGAATCGTAAATCTCCTTTGCCCGGGCGTAAAGAATCGAACTCACACGCTGGCTGCCAATCTGCGCAATTCGATTTGCCTTCTGTGCGGCCTCCACCATGGCGAAGCCGTCATCGACAGTGTGGGACATCGGCTTTTCGCAATAGACATCCTTGCCCGCGGCACAGGCATCGACAAACACTCTGCGGTGCTGGTGATCGTGAACCGCAACAATGACTGCATCGATGTCTTTGCGATCGAGAATCGCTCGATAGTCGCGAGTTGCGGGAACGCTTTTTTTCAGGGCCTGATTGGCCGACAGGTGCCGAGAATCGTAAAGGTCGCAAACGGCAACGCATTCCACGCCGGGTACACGCAAAGAGGCATCCAGCAGGATGCATCCCCGGACTCCGGTGCCGATGGCGGCAAAGCGTACCCGATCACTGGGTGCAACGGGATGGGGCGAGGCCCACAGCGGCTTCGGTTGCAGCAGAGTATAACCCGCCGTTGCTCCAACGGCGGCGGCGCCGGTGCTGGCCCGAATAAAGTCACGACGAGTCCAAGAATTCTTGTTCACGCGAGCCCCCTCCACGCTTAGCTCACCCAATTGCCCGTTTGGGCTGGTTATGTGCAACCGCGAGCATAGTACATCAACCACAACATGTGGACAAAACTGTGTCCGCATCGCGGACGCAGCGGTGACCTTGGCAAACGCAAGAAAAAGTCGAGCGATTTCAGGCAGTCTCGGGAATACCGTTGAATTCGTGGACCGCACTGAGCATCGCCACAATATTTTCCACCGGCGTGCGTGCCTGAACATTGTGGATGGTATTGAATACGAATCCACCGTTCCGGGAGAAGATTCGGCAGCGCTCCAAGACCTGTTGGCGAACCTGTTCTGGAGTGCCAAAGGGAAGCACATGCTGTGTGTCGACACCGCCGCCCCAAAATGTGATCCGCTCACCGTAGGTATTCTTCAGGTGTTCGGGATCCATGCCTGTGGCCGAACACTGCACCGGATTCAGGATGTCGAACCCGGCGTCAATGAAGGATGGAATGAAGCGCTCCACCGAACCACAGGAATGTTTGAAAGTCTTCCAGTGCGTGTTCTCGTGGATCCAGCGGTTTACCTTTTCGTAATAGGGGAAATAGAGTTCGCGAAACGTCTTGACCGAACAGAAAGAGGAAGTCTGCGTGCCGAAATCAGTTCCGCATACCAGGATGGCGTTCACGGCATTCCCCACGGCTTGATACATGAGCTGCAGATTCTCGATGCCGATCTCGCATTGGCGGGAAAAGACCTGGTGAACATAATCGCGACGGCTGGTCGTGGACATGTACCATTCGGCGATGTCACGGATGCCCTTGGGGTTCTTCAATGAGACGCCGGGCACTTGGCCGATATCGCCGAACGCCGTTCCTACTCCGCTCATGATGACGCCGCGCCCGGTGTTCTCCGCTGAAGCGGCGGCTTGGCGCAACGGCGCAATATCCTGCTCCTCAAGCAGCTTGAATTCCTCCAGGTTGTTCTGAGGATCCAACTCTTCTTCCACAATGGGGGTTTGACGAATGATCGCGTCAAAAAAATATCCGTCCTTCGGCATACGTCCGCTGGGAGGGGCGCTCAAGTCACCTTGGGGATGGATCAAAATGTCGCCATTCGTGTCGTGGCTGACGCGGAACTCCTCGGATACCAGGACCTCCAGGCCGTCGGGCATGCGCCAACTCTTCCAATCGCGGTTGCGGAAACCGAAAGAGGTTTTCGGACGGTACACGCCTTCCACATCGATGCCCATGGCTTGCTTTAAGTCTTCCTCCAGCATGCCCAGCATCTGGTAAGGCTCGTGAACTCTCACCAGCCTCTTCTCCAGACCGAAGAAATCGCGCAGTCCGGCCACGCAACTCACGTGGATGCCGGTAACCGGCGTACCACCAAAATCTATGGGTACGCGGTCCGGCTGGCGGTGAGATAGGGAGGTCAGGACGCGTTCTCTGCTGGCCAGATGCTGGCTCACTTTTCAACCTCCGCCTCGGCCTTCAGGTCCGGGATACCCGGAATGAAAAATGGGTCCGGCAATTCCTTGTAGGTCTGGAGAGCCACGGCGTCGAACAGCAGCTCGGGTGTGGGGCCGTCGCCTGAAACGCTGAAGACAAAATGATGCTGGCCTTTCTTCAGCTTCACGCTCCACCCCGGATACCAGGAAATGTCGGGTGTGGCGTACACGTCGCGCGTCAGGTGTTCGTTCGAGTTCAGCGTTTCGTACTTCTCCAGAGACGCTTCCTTCCTGTCAATCGTCAGGTGGAGTTGATGGGCAGCTTTTCCGGAGTTGGCCGACACGCGTATGTAGTAGTTGCTGTCTTCCGGAACCGTTGCCGTGAACTCGAACTCTGGCTTGCCGCCCGCAGGTGTGGCTTTCAGAAGTTCATGACTGTAGGTGCCGCCTTCGCTGGGCTGCCTTTCGAGGTTCTTCACCCCAGTCGCCTCATCCGCGGTAAGAACAACTGCATTTGCCGGCTTCACCGGCGCCAACGGATAAACGGACGTTAAGAAGGTCTGAACCTCCTGGTCGGTGAAGTCATAGTGATTTTCAGACAGAACTTTGCCATCGGCGTCGTAGACCGCGAGGTCGGCAAAGAATCCGCCGGGCACGTGCCACACGTCTCCCGTATCTTTGCGTTCGATGACGGGCACGGCAGAGTCGGCCGGCAGGTCGAAAGTTCGAGTCAAATCGGCTATGACCCTGCCGTCCCGTGTGCGCAAGCGATAGGTTAGCTTGGCTCCTTTCCAACTGCGGAACCAGTAGTCATTGACCACGCGGAGGTCTTTCGCGCCCTCGAAATCAAAAAACAGGATGGGCAGCACGGCCTGGTTCGCGTTTTGGATGGCGAAATACGCCGGCTTGGGGCGGCCGTTGAAGTTGACTGGCGCGCCGGAGTAGGCGAGCGGGTAGGCGTCGTCGAAGCGGCAGTGAATGAGTGCAGTCGTTGGGTCAAAACGCTGGGCCCGCGCATTCTCATATTGGAATTTGTGGTACTGCGCATAAAAGCGCTCGCTGGGTTTGATCTTCGCCAGAACATATTGGCGGATCTTTTCGGTTGGCCATGCGGCGGGCTTGGGTGCATCGGGGAAAACCGGGTCGTCCGACCATCGGTAGGAATCAAAGTTGTCCCAGATAGGGTCGACGGAATCGAAACGGAAGAAATTGTCGCCTGCCATTTCGCGTATGGCCTGCTCCGAAGATAATCCATAGGAACCGGTTTCACTCACGAAGTTCAATTTCAACCCCGTCCACAAAGAAGTTCGTCGCTGCAGACTGTCGGTCATATTGGGATAGATGTGGACATCGAATTCGCCGTGGCCGGAGGCACGAGTCAGGGGCCGAGTGCCGTCCAGAGCGCGGATCATCGCGGTAATCCGGTCGGAAAAGTCGGGCTGTCCTCCTTCATTCCAAGCCGACCAGCCGACGATGGAGGCATGGGGACGGGTTTGAATGAGAGTGTCGTGCGCTACGCCAAGAATTTCCTCACGGATCTGGCCCGAGCGCGAGTATTCCCATTGCAACGGCATTTCCTGCCAGATCATCATGCCCATTTCATCGCACAGGTCATACATATCGTCGCCCGATTGATGCGCGATCATGCGGATGATGTTGATGTTTGCCTCCTTTTGCATCTTGACTCGCTGGGCATAGCCGCGGCGGTCCATCAGCGATCTCCAGTGGATATCGTCGTTCAAAATTCCCTTCAGGAAAGTTCGGTGATGGTTCACCAAGACGTAATGGTTCTGCTCATTGAACTCGACCTGCCGCAGCCCGACACGAATGAATTGTATGTCGGAAAGTTCTCCGTTGCGGAGGACTTCCACCTTCAAGGTATGCAGGTAGGGCGTGCCTTGCTCCCAGGGATACCACAGCAATGGATCATCAATGCTCAGAGGCAGTTCTACGGCAATCTGCGTGGAATCCAGCTTCACTTGTTTGGTCGCGGTAAAATTTCGCGGCTCAGCTCCCGCGTGCTCCGGCTCGATCAGGGTGGCACGTATCTCAGCTTTTCCATAGGAGGTGGCGCTGTCTAAATTGAGCTTCACTGTGACTGCGGCATGTTTCAAGTCCTGACTAAGCTCGGAGACGGCCCAAAGATCGTCAATGCCTGAGTCTCCCCGGGCGCGCAGAATCACGGAGCGATAAATTCCCCCCACGGAACCTTCCCGTCCATAGGGCATGATGATGTCGTCCATCGTGTTGCCTTCAACCAGGGTTTTGTAGCTTTCGTAGCCCGGATCGAGCGGGCAATCCACGCGAACCACCACCAGGTTTGCTGCTCCTTTGCGAAGCACCGAGGTAATGTCGATGTTGAACGAGGTGTAAGGGCCGAGGTGCCGTCCGACGTAGACACCGTTCACCCAAACGCTTGCTTCATAAGCGACGGCGCCAAAGTGAAGTTCGGCCACCGAACCGGGAAACGATGCCGGAACCTGAACTTCACGGCGGAACCAGACTACGCCGTGATAATCGAGACCCTGCACAAACCACTGCGAGGGCACCGGCATGGGCTTCCAGGAAGATGCCTCGTAGGCGGAACTGAAGAACTGCTTGCGCATGCCTTCGTTTCCTGGATCTGTTCGATAGTTCCAAGTTCCGTCCAGCGAAATTTCACGCGAGCGGTCCTTCAATGCGTCCAACGGAGAAGCCGGGGCAGGAGGAGTGTCTTCCGGATAAGGCCGAACCATTTTCCCGTTGTAGAAAAGCGGATTAATGCGAGGACCGGTTTGCTCCAGGGTGACGGCGGCCAGCACTAGACTCGTCTTCGGTCGGGTGCAACGGAATTCGACAGATTGAATCGGCCAATCTGCATGCTCCAAAGAGTGGCTGAAGATCATCAATTGGCGGTTGACTTCGACTGGCAGTTGTTCGTCAAGGTGATACGCCGTCTTTCCAGGGGGAGGGTCGTAGGGCTTGAGCCCGTAGGCGAACTCAGCTTCAGGAACGAAATGGCCATAGCGGACATCCGCTACATTTTTTCCCGCAACTAAGGGGACGTTTTCGCTTTGCCCGTTGGCGTAGTGGATGACATAGTCCCCCACGGTGGTTTCGACATCAGGAGTTGCGGGGAAGCCGGACCCGACATTTCCGATGAAGTGCAGTTGCTGCCCGGCGTATCCGCCGATGGGGATGACGACATGTGCGGGATAGGTTCCAAGTTTGGGATCGGCTAAGAATTCTCCGTTGGCCTGAAACTCGGTAATGGTTGGCGAATGTCGGCCGTCGCCGGAAGCGCGAACCTCAATATAAATGCCCTTGGCTTCGACTCCGGATACCGGAAACTGTTGCCACGTACCGCCCACGGAACGTTCCCCCGTGATGGAGGCAATTTCTTTGGCCGACCCGTCCGGCAGAATCACGCCGACCGAATAGTCGCGAGGAGTGTAACTAGGACCGTTGTCGGACAAAAAGCGAATTTGATTGACGCGTGCCAGCGCTGCGAAAGTGACCATCAGCTTGCCGTGATGCTGGTCGTCAGGAGGCTGCCACGAAGTCGACTTGTCCCGATCGATGGCATTGGCCGCTCCCCGTTCTTCGTCGTCATGAGGATCAATCGCGGGTCTTTGGTCGGAAGCCCGACCTTCCGTCTCTGCGACAGCTTTTCCACCGGCCTCCGCGCTGGAAATATCGTTGCCCAGTTCGGGCCGCCAGCCTTCTCCTGCGACCCGCACGACTCCTGTGCCTTTCCGGTACCAGAACGGAACGCCCAACCTTCTCCAGACTTCCATGCGGAATCCGGTGTAATTCCAATAACCGGTCCGGTACAGATCCAGGCTAGGGTCGTTTCCCATCGGCTTGAGACTGGCGCAGCGAAATCCACCCACGCGCAGGAGTCCGTTTTCCACCTGCTGGGCGCACGCGAAGGAAAGACAGAAGGGCATCAACAGAGCCAACTGCGCGAAATACCTGGCTCGTGCATGCCTTGTAGATGGGGCGATGAGTCCGTTGAACTTTGCAGATCTCGCACGTTCAGAGGAAGGAAGTATCATCTTTTTTTGCCTCGCGAAAAACGATGCGGTGGACGGAACCTCGCTAAGTCACAGTCAGAATCGCCCGAACCGCTAACGCTCCACTGGAGCTGCGAATCCTTCGATCTTCCAGCGTGGGGAGTAGATTGGCGATCCAAGCGACTTGGCCGTGGGCCCAAGCTGATCGAGATGTCCCCTCACTGGAAGCGAAGGCCATTCCCGGGTACTGGCCGGCCAGGCCGGGAACTCCTCCATCGCGGCGTCCATGAGTGCACTCAGGTCAGTCCCGCGCGGGAATGGCTGAGCGAACGGAAGCCTTTGTGAAGCGAACTGATCCGGTGAGCACCAGGGTAGAGCTCCATCGCGGAACCGCAATCGGATTATCAACAGGAAGGCATTTACTGTCAAGAATTTGGAACACGGTTCCAAATTGCACAACGAGAGCTTGATCTGTGAGCACTCGGTTCCTCAGCGGGCTGCTTCTTGCGGCACATCCCTCCCCAAAGATCGCATTTTCATCCCATATCACAGAACGAAGTACTAGTTTTCTATTATTTTTATTGACAGTGCCCAATAGCCCGTGCTATTTGTTCCGCACCTCACACTGGGGCTGAGGACACCTACTATGAAACGTCTGCTGGAAGTATTGTGCTTCTGCACGATTTCTCTTCTCGTCTCCGTTTCTCCTGCGTTCGGCCAAGGCGGCCGGGGAACGATCAATGGAACGGTTCAAGACCCTAGCGAGGCGCTCGTTCCTGGCGCTCAGATAACCGTGAAGAACGTTCTCACGGGCGCGGTTACAACCCTGACAACAACCTCGGACGGTCACTACACGGTTCCGTTCCTGCCCCCGGGCAACTACGAGGTCTCCGTCGCCAAGCAAGGGTTTAACACGCAGACCCAGACCGGCGTGGTGCTGTCGGCCGAGCAGGTGGCCTCAGTGAACTTTACCCTGAAGCCGGGCTCGGAAAACGTGAAGGTGGAAGTCAGTGCCAA